>Ga0209284_10000026_pt1 | contig 180683 bp, 174 predicted proteins | sample FRY03_FD_187211 | JGI IMG/M metagenome (GOLD analysis project Ga0209284, IMG submission 187211) | Freshwater microbial communities from Lake Fryxell liftoff mats and glacier meltwater in Antarctica - FRY-03 (SPAdes) (version 2) | ecosystem: Environmental > Aquatic > Freshwater > Ice > Glacier...
ATGGCCACGGTAACTACACCATCGGCGTGACCGAGCAGCTCATTTTTCCTGAAATTGATTACGACAAGATCGACACGACACGCGGAATGGACATCACTATTGTCACTTCGGCAAAAAATGACGAACACGGCCGAGCGCTGCTCGGTACTCTCGGATTCCCGTTCACTCGGGATCAGGAAAGCAGGTAGCGAACGTGGCAAAGAAAGCTTTAGTTAACAAGCAAAAGCGCACACCTAAATTTCAAGTGCGGGCGTATACCCGGTGTAACCGGTGTGGACGAGCGCGTTCGGTGTACAAGAAATTTGGGCTGTGTCGTATTTGCTTCCGCGAGATGGCACATTCAGGGGAAATTCCCGGCATCACCAAGGCTTCGTGGTAGGGGGTATAGCAAATGTCAATGACTGACCCCATCGCCGACATGCTGACGCGTATTCGCAACGGCAATGTCGCGTTTCACGACGAAATCGCTATGCCGTCGTCGAAATTGAAAGAAGCGTTGGCGCAAATCTTGAAGCAAGAGGGTTATATAGAGGGTTTTTCGGTTGATGATCAGCCCGACCGACCCGGCAAACGACTCAAGATTCTCATGAAGTACACCGTGGATCGTCAACGCACTATTTCGGGATTACAACGGGTATCTAAGCCGGGGCTTCGGGTTTACACCAGCTCAAGCGAAGTGCCTCGGGTGCTTGGCGGAATGGGGATTGTCATTATTTCAACTAATCAGGGACTCATGACCGACCGTGAGGCGCGCCAGCGTCGGGTCGGTGGCGAGATTCTCTGCAACGTCTGGTAGGAGAAGGCTTTCATGTCGCGCATTGGACAATCACCCATCACCGTTCCGTCGGGAGTGGAGATCACTTTGACTGGCGATCGGGTGGTAGTTAAGGGATCTAAAGGTTCACTCGAACAATCGATTCCTGAAGCCATCACAATTACTCAAGAAGGCGACACGGTAGTGGTGGCGCGCCAAGACGACGAGCGAGATAGTCGTTCGCTTCACGGCTTAGTGCGCTCCCTAGTAGCCAACATGGTGCAAGGAGTTACCGAGGGCTATACCAAGGAATTGGAGATCATCGGCGTGGGTTACCGAGCCGCACTTAAGGGTTCGGGGCTTGAACTCCAATTGGGATTTTCTCACTCCATTGTTTTTGATGCCCCTGAAGGAATTACTTTTGCGACACCGGCGCCAACTCGTATAACTATAAGCGGCTTCGACAAGCAACTAGTAGGGCAAGTGGCCGCCGACATTCGCAAATTACGCAAGCCTGAGCCCTACAAAGGCAAGGGAATCCGCTATGTCGGCGAGCGGGTCTTGCGTAAATCCGGAAAGTCGGCCAAGTAGGAGATGGCAATGATAAAGCGAGTTTCGGGGCGCAAACGCCGGCACAACCGCGTGCGCAAAAAAGTTCACGGCACCGCGGCGCGACCGCGTTTGGCGGTTTTCCGTTCGGCCAAACACATTTACGCGCAAGTAATCGACGATGTCTCCGGGCGCACATTGGCTTCAGCATCAACTATGGAATCCGAGTTTCGTTCCGACAAAGCCGCGACGGTAGAAGTTGCTGCCGATGTAGGGCGTCGGGTGGCCGAGCGAGCCAAAGCCACCGGAATAGATACCGTGGTATTCGATCGGGCCGGTTTTCGTTATCACGGCCGAGTAGCAAGTGTTGCCGACGGGGCTCGCACTGCGGGTCTGAAGTTCTGAGAGGGCGTTTCTGATGGCGGATAGTCAATTCGAAGAGCGAGTAATAACGATCAACCGAGTAGCCAAAGTGGTTAAGGGTGGTCGTCGGTTCTCGTTTACCGCTTTGGTGGTAGTGGGTGACGGCAACGGCAATGTTGGTCTTGGTTACGGAAAAGCTAAGGAAGTGCCCGCCGCGATTCAAAAAGGCATGGAAGAAGCGCGCAAAAATTTCTTCTCGGTTCCGCTCGCTGGTTCCACTATCACTCATAAAATTTTGGGCAAGCATGACGCCGCTCGAGTTTTGCTTAAGCCCGCGGCACCCGGAACTGGGGTCATTGCGGGCGGCGCGGCGCGGGCAATTCTGGAAGCTGCCGGTATTCACGATGTCTTGGCTAAATCGTTGGGATCGTCTAACGCAATCAATGTGTCACGCGCCACTATCGCGGGCTTGCAGGGATTACGTCGACCAGAAGAAGTAGCTCGTTTGCGAGGTAAGTCGGTTGACGAAATCGCGACCGGAGGAATGTTGCGGGCCTACAAAGAGCGCAACACGCCTAAGCCAGTGATTGCTGAGGTCAAGTAGTCATGGCCACCACACTCAAGATCACTATGCGTCGATCGGCAATTGGGGCTAAGCCTAAGCAACGCGGAACTTTACGCGCGCTGGGTCTACGCAAAATCAATCAGACGGTTGAACACCCTGACCGTCCCGAAATCCGAGGCATGGTCACTCGTGTGACTCACCTCGTTACAGTGGAAGAGGTTTAGGCCATGGGATTAAAAATTCACGATCTGAAGCCCAACGCGGGTTCGCACAAGGCGCGTCGACGCGTCGGACGCGGTATCGGTGGCAAGGGCGGAAAGACTGCGGGCCGAGGATCTAAAGGTCGACGGGCACGCGGTTCGGTTCCGACGCGCTTCGAAGGTGGTCAGACTCCTATTGCTCGGCGCACTCCTAAGGCCAAGGGTTTCCGTAACCCGTTCCGAGTCGAATACGCGGTCATTAATCTCGATACTCTTGACGCGTTTGATGCCAGCACTACGGTTGACCCCGAAGCGCTTCGAGGTAAGGGATTGGTCGCCAAGCGAGGTTTGGTCAAGGTGTTGGGACGCGGCGAACTCACTAAGAATCTCACCGTGAAAGCCCACAGTTTTTCCAAAACAGCTCAACAAGCAATCGAAGCAGCCGGAGGAAGTACTGAGATTATCCCGCTGCCTTGGGGTTCGCGCCGACCGCCGGCCGGAAGTAACAATGCTCTTACTAACCGATAACGACAGAATTGTTGACTGGCGAGAGTAGATACTGATCATGCTGACCCGACTGAAAAATATCTTTCGAGTAGCGGATCTGCGAAATAAGATTTTTTTCACCCTCGCGGTAATCGCGGTGTATCGACTAGGTGCTCACCTTCCGGTTCCTTACGTCGACTTTGCCGCCATTACCGATCTCCAGAACGCGTCTAGCAACAGTGGCGTGGTTGGGTTTCTCGATCTTTTCTCGGGTGGAGCTATTACCAATGTCGCAATTTTCTTCTTGGGCATCATGCCCTACATCACCGCGTCAATCATCATGCAACTTCTTGGTGTAGTAATTCCGAAACTCGAGCAGTGGCGGCAAGAAGGGCAGTCGGGGCAGAAGAAGATTACCCAGTGGACGCGTTATCTAACGGTGGCGTTAGCTATTGTTCAGTCGACGGGGTTCGTCTTTGCCCTGCATCAAGGTCAGGGCGGCCTCATTGGTTTGGGGTCGACATTGCCTCAAGGGATCGACTTCATTCCCGGTTTCAACTTCTGGCGGGCCGCGTTGATCGTATTGGTCTGGACCGCGGGAACCGCATTAGTCATGTGGTTGGCCGAATTGATAACTCAGCGCGGCATCGGGAACGGAATGTCAATACTTATTTTTGCTTCAGTAGTGTCGGTGCTTCCGGCCGACGGGTCGTCTATTTGGAGTCAGGGAAGCAAGTTTCAGTTTTTTGTAATTATTGGAATCGGTATCGCCATGATTGTCGGCATCGTATTTGTTGAATCAGGCCAACGCCGAATACCAGTTCAGTTTGCTAAACGGGTAGTCGGCCGGAGAATGTACGGCGGCCAGAGCACCTATATTCCGCTTAAAGTCAACCAGTCGGGAGTAATTCCAGTAATTTTTGCTAGTTCAATTTTGTCTTTCCCCGCTTTGCTCGCGTCGGCTTTAGGCAGCAATCTCACCGGAGTGCAGAGGTGGATCAACAGCAACTTGGTAAACAACCAAGGCTGGTTTTATATGGGCTTCTATACCCTGCTGATTATTTTCTTTGCTTACTTTTACACCGCTATTGCTTTTAATCCTCAGCAGCAAGCCGACATCATTCGCAAGCAGGGCGGTTTTATTCCGGGGATTCGACCGGGTCCGCCGACCGAAAAGTATTTAGCCAAAGTGCTTAACCGGATCACCTTGCCCGGCGCGCTGTTTTTGGCGATCATCGCGCTTACTCCGTTACTGGTATTTGCCTTATGGGATATAACTCAATTCCCCTTTGGCGGCACCGCGCTTTTGATCACGGTCGGGGTTGCGCTGGAGACCATGAAGCAGATAGACAGTCAATTGCTAATGCGTAACTACGAAGGTTTCTTGGCCTGAGGTGCCCCGAATGGGAAAAGCACGGCGTGTGATACGAGGAGTCAAGCGTGGGTGAGCGCGGACCACGGATGGTCTTGCTCGGTAAGCAGGGCGCGGGCAAGGGAACCCAAGCAGTGCGCATCGCTGAGAGTTTTGGCGTCATGCGATTAGGTACTGGCGATCTTTTTCGAGAGGAGATCGCCGCCCAGACGCCGATCGGAATCGAGGCGGACTCCTATATAAATGAGGGCGAGTTGGTGCCCGATGAGTCGGTCATCGACTTAGTAGAGAGCCATATTGGTTTAGAAAATCGGCAAGAAAAGGGTTTCGTGCTGGACGGCTTTCCGCGCACTCAGACTCAAGCCGAAGCCCTCGATAAGTTTTTGGGCGATTTCGCCTTAGATCTGGTAGTCGACCTCGACGTTCCCACGGAGATAGTGCTGCACCGTATTGCTGGCCGCCGGGTTTGTCAGGATTGTGGCGCGAATTTTCACGTTGATAACCCACCCAAAAATAATTCGTACTGTGACCTATGTGGGGGTGAAGTGGTTCAGCGGGCCGATGATACTGAAGATTCGGTAATGCGCCGGCTTGAGTTATACGAAATTGAAACCCTGCCCGTTATTCAGCATTATCGCCGATCAGGGGTGCTAGCGCGAGTCGATGGCAGCCAAGAAACTGATGAGGTGTTTTCTGATCTGCTGGCGTTAGCCAAGTCTCGTTTCAACCCTGAGGATTGCTAGCGTAATTCTTTATGGTCACAGTAAAAACAGCCGAACAGATTGCGCTGATGCGGCGCGCGGGACGAGTAGTGGCAGAAATGCACGAGAGCTGTATTGCCGCGGCCAAACCGGGCGCGACAACTTTCGATGTCGATCTAGTTGCGCGTGAGGTGCTGGAACGCCGCAACGCCACTTCTAATTTTTTGAATTACCACGGTTTTCCCGCGGTGATCTGCACTTCGCCTAACGATGTAATCGTGCACGGAATTCCCAGTAAAACGGTGGTCCTCGACGAAGGCGATATATTGTCGATCGATTGTGGCGCCATTATTGAGGGTTGGCATGGCGACGCGGCCATAACGGTGCCAATCGGTGAAATTGATGAAGACTCACAGCGGCTGTTGACGGTAACGAAAGCTTGCCTTGACGATGCTATTGCCGCAATCGTGACTGGAAATACTCTGGGCGATATCGGTCACGCGGTCGAAAGCCGAGCTTTAGCGGCAGATTTCTCCGTTGTTCGCGAATATGTTGGCCACGGCATCGGAACCGCTATGCACGAGGAACCTCAAGTTCCTAATTACGGAGTGCCGGGCAAGGGAATGCGACTTAAGCCAGGGCACGTTTTAGCGATAGAACCCATGATTAACATCGGAACTCAAGAGACCCAAGTGCTTAGCGACGGCTGGACGGTGGTCACTCGTGACGGTCAGCGGTCGGCTCACTTTGAACACTCCATTGCCTGCACCGAAAACGGCCCCGAAGTCCTGACCCGGCTCGGTTAGACCCGCGAACCGGGGCGCATACCTAGTGCCGGTGAGAGAGGAGAATCCCGACTTGGGTAGCCGAGGGCTTTCCTAGTAAGGTTTGAGGCTCAGTACGGTTCGCTCTGGCGAATCCCACATAGGCGAGGAAAGTTCTGACCAAACCCAAAGACGACACGATCCTGGTCGAGGGAACGGTAGTCGAACCACTACCGAACGCGATGTTCCGAGTTGAACTTGAGAACGGGCACAAAGTGCTCGCTCATATCTCCGGAAAGATGCGGATGCACTACATCCGTATTTTACCTGGCGATCGAGTTCAAGTTGAACTGACTCCCTACGACTTAAGTCGGGGCCGTATCACCTATCGCTATAAATAGTTTCTGAAAGGTAACTGTGAAAGTTCGACCATCAGTTAAAAAAATGTGTGAGAAGTGCAAAGTCATTCGTCGCCACGGCGCGGTGCGGGTTATCTGTCAGAACCCGCGTCATAAACAGCGCCAAGGTTAAGAAACTAAAAATCCTAAGAAACTAAAATCAGGGAGCAATAGAGACATATGGCAAGAATCGCTGGAGTCGACATTCCGCGTGAGAAGCGGTTGACGATCTCGTTGACTTATATTTTTGGCGTTGGTCGGACCACCGCGGCGACAATTTGTCGCGAAACCGACTTATCTCCCGATACTCCGGTGCGCGACCTTACCGATACCGAGGTAACAAAGATCCGTTCTTGGATCGATACCAATCTTAAAGTTGAAGGTGATCTTCGGCGTGATGTGTCGGCCAATATTAAACGTAAAGTCGAGATTGGCAGTTACGCCGGTATTCGTCACCGCCGCGGCCTCCCCGTTCACGGTCAACGCACTCGCACCAACGCGCGAACCCGCAAGGGACCTAAAAAGACCGTTGCGGGCAAGAAGAGCGTAGCTAAGTAGTAGAGGAGAAGGATTAAGTAGTGGCAAAGTCATCTAGCAAGGCCGCCGGCTCAAAGCCAGCATCGGGACCGCGTCGGACTAAACGTCGGGTCCGTAAAAATGTTGCCTATGGAGTAGTGCACATCAAATCTTCTTTTAATAACACGATCATCACGGTGACCGATCAGCAGGGCAATGCACTAGCGTGGGCGTCATCGGGCAATGTGGGCTTTAAGGGATCGCGTAAGAGCACTCCTTTTGCCGCGCAACTTGCCGCGGAGACCGTAGGTCGTCGGGCCATGGAACACGGTGTCCGACGGGTCGATGTTTTAGTTAAGGGTCCGGGTTCGGGACGCGAAACCGCGATTCGGACAATCCAGAATATTGGTATCGAAGTTGTGGGCATTCAAGACGTGACTCCGATTCCTCACAACGGGTGCCGGCTATCGAAACGCCGGAGAACCTGATCATGGCTCGTTATGTAGGTCCAGTGTGTCGGCTTTGTCGCCGCGAACGGACGAAGTTATTTCTCAAGGGTGCTAAGTGCGAGACGATGAAGTGTGCGATTGAGCGTAAGCCTTATCCGCCGGGTGAACACGGTCGGGGTCGTATTCGTGAGAGCGAATACCTTTTGCAGTTGCGAGAAAAGCAGAAAGCCCGTCGTATTTACGGTGTATTCGAGAAGCAATTTCGGAACATCTACGCCATGGCTTCCCGTCAGCAAGGTATTGCCGGCGAGAACTTGCTCCAGATGCTCGAATGTCGGCTCGACAATGTGGTTTTTCGGGCCAACTTTGCCGCCAGCCGTAGTCAGGCTCGCCAGTTTGTTCGTCACGGTCACATCTCGGTCAACGGCAAGCGGCTCGACATTCCCTCCTATCAGTGCCGAGCTGGCGATGTGGTGGGGATCATAGAGAAAGCGAGGGAAAATATTGTCATCCGCCATAACCTTGACACTCTCGATCGTGCGATTCCGGCGTGGATGGATGTCTCGGTCGCTAATTTCCAAGCGACGGTTCGAGCATTGCCGATTCGTGAGCAGATCGATGTACCGGTGCGCGAACAATTGATTGTTGAGTTGTACTCCAAGTAACTGCCTGTCCCTAATCCCTGGTGGCGGCTCTAAGCCTTCACCTCAGCCGAAAGAAAATTAAAATGCTAATAATCCAACGCCCTGAAGTTGAGTCTGGTGAGTCGGCTGGAAATATTCAGTCATTTACTATTTCGCCGTTAGAGCCAGGCTTCGGTCACACCCTCGGCAACAGCTTGCGTCGCACTTTGCTGTCGTCGATTCCGGGTGCTGCGGTTACCCAAGTGCGTTTTGATGAAGCGCTGCATGAGTTCGGAATAATTCCTGGCGTCAAAGAAGACATCACCGATCTCATCCTTAACATCAAAAATCTAATTCTCACTACCGCTACCGAAGAAGCAGTGGCTCTGCGCTTGGACAAGAAAGGTCCGGGCGATGTAACTGCGGCCGACATTGCTACCACTTCCGATGTTGTAATTTTAAACCCCGAGTTGCATATTGCCACCATCAACGCCAAAGGAATCTTGGCCATCGACCTCACGGTTGAACCTGGTCGCGGCTACTTGTCGGTTGATCGGAACAAGCGGGAATCTGCTATCGGCGTAATTCCGGTTGACGCGATTTTCTCACCGGTGCGGCGCGTGACTTTCTCAGTTGAGTCGACTCGAGTGGGTCAGATCACCAACTACGACAAGTTAACGATTGAAGTTGAGACCGACGGTTCGATTTCGCCGAGCGATGCGCTTTCGTCCGCGGGTGACACTTTGCGTAATCTCGTGAGTTTGGTCGCCGATCTTTCTGACGATCCTCGTGGATTAGGGCTGGGAGAAGTTTCTACGATTTCTTCTTCATCGCCCGATCTTGATCTGCCGATCGAAGACCTCAACTTGACTGAGCGTCCGAACAACTGTCTTAAGCGGGCTCGAATCGACACCATCGGACAGTTGCTAGAGAAGACCGAAGACGACCTTATGGCGATCACCAACTTTGGTCCTACATCGCTAGTTGAGATCAACGAAAAACTCGACGAGCGGGGCTTGTCGTTGCGAGTCAGGGGCTAATCAATGCCTACCCCTCGTAAAGGCGCGCGCCTAGGTAAAGACCCCGCTCATCAACGGCTCATGTTGGCCAACTTGGCGGCGAGTTTGTTTGAAGCCGAGCACATCGTCACGACCGTGGCTAAGGCGAAGCTGTTGCGCCCGTACGCCGAACATTTGATTACTAAGGCTAAACACGGTTCTATCCACGACCGGCGACGAGTAATTTCGGTTCTGCACGACAAGCGCGCGACCCACAAGTTATTTTCTGAAATCGGTCCACGCTATTCGTCCCGCCCCGGTGGCTATCTGCGTATTCTTAAAATCGGCTCGCGTCCGGGCGATAATGCCCCGATGGCGCGCATCGAACTGGTTTAACTACTACCGCAGGGCCGGCATCGGCGCTGATCGGAGTTTTCGGTGACGCTCTTCGACCTCGATTCGCGCCCCGCCGACAATACGCGGCGGCGCTGGAAACTTATTGTCGCCTATGACGGTTCGAACTTTCATGGCTTTGCTGCTCAGTCGGATGTACGCACGGTGCAAGGTGAATTGACCGCGGCACTAGCCCAGACTCTCAACATTGGTTTAGAGGATTTACGGTTCAGTTGCGCGGGTCGCACCGATGCGGGGGTTCATGCTTGGGGTCAAGTCGTAGCCATTGATGTCCCGACTAGCGCCGATCCCGAACGCATTATTCGGTCCGTGAATCGCTTAATCGGACCCGAAATAGCAGTGCGATCGATTGACGAGGTCGACTACGAGTTCGATGCTCGCCATAACGCTCGTAGTCGTTTATACCGGTACACAATTCTTAATCGGGCCACCCCCGACCCATTTATGGCCGCGCACTCTTGGCGAATCGATAAACCGTTGGAACGCAATTTGCTTTCTTTAGCTGCCGACCCGTTTGTAGGGGAGCACGATTTTTCTGCGTTTTGCCGCAAAAATCCGGACGGAGTTTCCAATGTGCGCCGAGTCGATCGGTCGCGGTGGATTTTTGATCCCAAATCCGATGTGCTGGTTTATGAAATTAAAGCCAATGCGTTTTGTTGGCAGATGGTGCGCTCGATTGTCGGAACTCTCGTAGCCTGCGGTAGCGGGCGCTTACGACCAGGCGACATATTGGGAGTCCTTAACTCTCGGGATCGCAACCAAGCGGAGCCCATTGCTCCGCCCGCGGGGCTGTGCCTCTGGGAAGTGGACTACTAAGCGTTGAGGTAAAGGAACCCGTAGCCTTCATCGCGAAAAGTCAGACCCGCGTCTCGCAGTGGTGCTGACCAGTCGCCTCGAACGCGGGGGTTAGTTTCTTCCATACCGTGGTCGGCGACCAGAACGAAAGCGGTTTTGTCGAACATGCCCGCCCGTTCTATTGCTTTAATGATTTCACCCATGCGAGCATCGCTATCTCTAACCGCCGCGGCGGCAATTTCGGAGTAGGGACCACCCTCGTGCATGGCGGCATCGGTGAGAGTGAAGTTGGTAAACATAAAGCGGGGCTTTGGGTAAGCGACATCGCGGTAATGGCCCGAAAGAATGCCTACCGCTTGTTCCACGCCCATATGGTCAACGGTTGATGACCAAGAGTAATCCTTCGATGGTCGTACGAAACGCTCAGTGGTATGGGGCAGCTCGGCGGGGTTTTTGGGTAGCGGCGGCATTTCGCCCGCGCGCAAAAACTCAAAAGTTGAGAAGTTGGCATCAACATCGCACGGTTCGTTGATTGATGCGGTGAACGCGTCGGGCTCGTGGCGGTGAATTGCTGAGTGAATTGATTCGACACCCGCATGGAGATGGTTCATGGCCCACGGCCAATTGGCGTTGGAGTTAGTGATTATTTGCTCACCGCGCTGGCGATCGAACCACGCGTTGTGCAGGATTCCGTGGTGTCCAGGAAGTTGACCAGTGAGGATGGATGTGTGATTAGCGAGAGTAACCGTTGGCAAACCCGCGAAAGCGCCGTGGCCGTAAGCCGTTCCCATTTCAATGAGGCGGGCAACATTGGGTGCTTCACCGCGGGCGGCCATGTCGTATAGAACCATCGGATTGGTGCCGTCGAATAAAAACATAGCTACATGCTCGGGCCGAGTGCTTTCACTGAGCACATCACGGCGGACTTCGCCATCTTGATTGGCTAGATGATTTCCGTTTGCCGACGGAGCTACCCCCAATAGTTCGAGAACGGTAGGAGCAACATCTACCAAGCGAGCGGAACGCTCAACGACGCCATCATTGCGAATTCCGGGTCCCGCTAATACAAACGGTGCGCGCGCCTGAACGATTCCGATTGACCCGTGTTCGCCGCGGTGACCGCCTTGATCCTCCCAGTTGTGGGCGGCCGAGTGGATTACGCAAAGGTCGGGCGCGCTGGGGTGATCAAATAGTTGGGCAACTTGTTCGTAACCACCGGGATAAGCGTTATTGGCTCGATCGGGATAGCACGATTCGCGTTCGGCACCAAGAGATGCAAATTTATCGGTCGATTGATCGGCTAATGGATGCTGGCCATCAACTTCCAGTTCGGTAAAACTTTCTTGCGCGCGTGAAAAGCGTACCGATCCGTGATGAGTGTGAGCTTCGTAGGCCCCGTCGCGGGCCAACAAAACCATGTCGACTACTGGTTCGAGATCGGCGTTAGTGAGCACCGCGAGGGCAGTTTCCGCGTCGGCCAGTTGCTCGGGTGCCAACCAAGTGGGATCGGTAGCGGTGGTCATGATTCCTAGGCTAGGTCTACTAGCCACCCCACGGATTGCTTGTGGCGGGTCTAAATCGCTAAGGTAGAGGGCTATTCACCGATCGCTCGCCTGGAGTTCACGTGCGCACCTACCACCCCAAAGAAAACGAGATTGAACGGGCTTGGCATGTATTTGATGCTCAAGATATCGTGCTGGGCCGGTTGGCGACCGAGGCGGCAATGATTCTTCAGGGCAAGAACAAGCCCATGTGGGCGCCCAATGTTGATGTGGGTGACTATGTAGTTGTAGTCAACGCATCGCTGATTTCGGCTGCGCCCCGTAAGTTGGCCGACAAGCGCTACTACCGCCACTCGGGATATCCCGGTGGTCTCACCGAAGAATCGCTGGGAGCTTTACTCGCGCGTAATCCTGAGCGAGTAGTACGACTCGCAGTGCAGGGCATGTTGCCCAAGAGCCGACTCGGACGGGCAATGATTTCGAAACTTAAAGTTTACGGTGGACCAAACCATCCTCATTCAGCACAGCAGCCAGTGGCACGCGAACTTGCGCGTCGCGCTAGTTAGTAAATAAGGGAACGATGTCTAAACCATTAGTCCAATCGACCGGCCGGCGTAAAACCGCCATCGCTCGGGTACGCCTCCGTCCGGGTACCGGAAAAATTGTTATCAACGGTCGTGCGGTTGAGGCTTACTTCACCGTTCCCAGTCACCGTAACCACGCGATTGAACCCCTTCGTTTATCTGATACCGCTGATGTTTACGATGTTGACGCATCGGTTATTGGCGGAGGCGTAAGCGGTCAAGCCGGCGCCTTGCGATTGGGCTTAGCTCGAGCGCTGGTAGTTCTTGACGAAGAGTTGCGACCTGACTTGAAGCGTGCTGGGCTGCTAGCTCGCGACGCGCGTGAGAAAGAGCGCCGTAAGTACGGTCTTCGAAAAGCTCGTAAGGCACCGCAGTACTCGAAGCGGTAATCGTGCCTGCGGGCGCGCTGGTTGTCTCATGACGCTGCAGTTTGGAACTGACGGAATTCGTGGTATCGCTAACTCGGAGTTAACTCCTGAGTTAATGACCGCGCTGGGCCGCGCGGTAGTGAGAGTTTTTGGCTCGAACGAGCCGTTTCTTATCGGGCGCGATACTCGGCGTTCGGGATCGATGATCCAAGCCGCATTGGTAGCGGGCTTATGCGCGGAAGGAGCCGATGCCGCGATTTTGGGAGTGTTGCCTACTCCGGGCGTGGCCTATTTAGCGCGCGAACGCAATGCACCGGCGTTAATGATCTCGGCTAGCCATAACTCATTTGAAGATAATGGCGTGAAAGTATTTGCACTGGGTGGGCGAAAATTATCCGACGACTTGCAGCGCCAAATCGAAGCCGAGTTGAATAACTTGGACGAACAGATTCCGGCCCCCACGGGATCTGCGATTGGAGTAGACCGGCCGGTCGACAACGCGACCGCCGACTACATCGAGTTTCTAATAGGCGTAATGGAAGGCCGACGCCTCGACGGACTGCGGGTAGTGCTTGATTGTGGAAACGGCGCCGCTTTTCGCTGCGCGCCGGAAGTATTTAGGGCCCTCGGTGCTGAAGTCGAAGTTATCCATGCTCAACCCGATGGCGCAAATATCAATCGAGAGTGTGGATCGACCGATACAACATCGCTGCGCGAGGCGGTGCGGGTGGCTAAAGCGGATGCCGGCCTCGCGTTCGATGGCGACGCCGACCGAGTGATTGCCGTCGATGAATTTGGCGGAATTGTTGATGGCGATCAGATGATGGCCATTTTTGCCCTTGATTTGCAGGAACAAGGAAAATTACGCGGTAACGCGGTAGTAGCGACGGTAATGGCCAACTTAGGTTTACGGCGGTGTTTTGAATCTGCGGGAATCGAAATAGTTGAAGTTCCGGTCGGTGATCGGTTCGTGCTTGAAGCGCTCGCCCAACACAATCTCGTATTAGGCGGCGAGCAGTCGGGGCATATCGTTTTTGCCGAAATAGCTAGTACCGGTGATGGAATTTTGACGGGTCTGCAATTACTTGATGTAGTTAAAGCTACCGAGAATCCTCTTTCGATACTGGCTGGAGTTATGACCCGTTTCCCGCAAGTATTAGTCAATGTTACGGTACGAGATCGCAAAGCGCTGGAGGACGATCTGGCGTTTCGAACTGAGCTTAAAGAAATCGAACTTGAATTGGCGACGAACGGTCGAGTTTTGGTGCGACCTTCAGGGACCGAACCGGTAGTGCGAGTGATGGTTGAGGCTTCGAGTGTCGAGCAAGCCGAGTTGATTGCTGACCGTCTCTCGGCGGCAGTATTGCGTGCCGGTGGCGGTACGGTGGCTACCGCGTAGGCTGGTAAGGACATGTGCGGGATTATTGGCGTTGTTCGCCGCCGTTCGACGCGCTTGGCTCCCGATATTTCGGAATTAGTCGATCAGCTCAAGTCGATCAGACTCGGGATCGAAGGTTGGTCGGGTGATGCGGCCGTGCTCGCAGCCGCGGCCGATAAAACTGCCGCGCTTGATCTTGATCTAAGAGGTATTCCTGGCATCACGGCGTTGATGATCGATAACAACCATCGCGAGCAGCTGGACGCTTTAGCTAAACAACTCAGTGATGATTTTGACGCCATTGGAGCGCACCTCGATGCGGGCTCGGTAGCCGTGGCTAGCGCCGATCTGGAGGCGGTCAATTCGGCGCTGGTGCGAGCCAAAGACAGTGCGTGGGCAATTCATGCCGATCGGGTGCGCACCGCAATTGTGGTAGCCGACTTAGCGGGAATTATTGGTAGCGATAAATCCGGAGTGAACCAGACGGTAATCGAGGGGTACGCGTCTATTCAGATTGCCTTGGCGGGAATCGACCGCCTTGAAGTTCGGGGCCGTGATTCGGCCGGAATTCATGTGTTGGTTCGCAACTCGGCCCTGACTAAAAAAGATCGGGCGGAGATAGAGGACGAGAGACGAAGCGATGACCGCTTCGGAAATCGATCGGTTCGTTTTGTCAATGATGTTGTGGGGTTTGTCTACAAGGCGGCGGCCGAGATTGGCGAGCTCGGCGACAACACCAGCCGATTACGTAACGACATTAAAAATGATGAAATTTTACGACGGGCTCTGATGAACGATTCGGCCGAGGTAATAGTGCTCGGTCATACTCGTTGGGCCAGTGTGGGAATTGTTTCTGAATACAACGCTCATCCACTGGATTCATTTGTGGATTCATTTGCAGAGTCGGACAATGCTAAATCTAAAAAACCTTCTGATTATGTTGTGGCGGCACTTAACGGTGATGTAGATAACTTTTCTGAGTTGGCCGCCGAAAAGAATCTTTCTTTTTCTCCCGAAATAACCACCGACGCTAAAGTGATTCCAGTTTTAGTAGCGCAAACCGAAGCCGATGGGTCGACTACAGCAGAAGCATTTCGCGCCACCGTTAACACTCTGGAGGGTTCAGTCGCTATCGGCGCCAGTTCGACATCGGCACCTGACCAACTCTTTTTGGCCTTACGAGGAAGCGGTCAGGCTCTTTACATTGGTTTAGCTGAAGATGTTTTCGTAGTGGCAAGTGAGCCCTACGGATTGGTAGAAGAAACCTCGACTTATCTTCGCCTCGATGGTGAAGCCGTAAGCGATTCGGCTCGTGCCGGCGCGACTAGAGGCCAGATCGTTATGCTGTCGGCCCGGGCTGCGGGAGATTTGCGGGGAATCGAGCGGTGCGCTTACGACGGTACTGCGTTGCCGATCAGCACGGCGGAGTTGGAACGAGCTGAAATAACCACTCGCGATATCAACCGCGGTGAGGCCGCGCATTTCTTATTGAAAGAAATAAGCGAGTCGCCCGCTTCATTTCGCAAGACACTGCGCGGCCGCATCGTAGAGCGCGCCGGCCGACTTTCGGTTGATCTGGGTGAAGAATCCTTGCCGGAATCGATACGCAGTCGTTTGCGGTCGGGAACTTTGCGGCGAGTAGTAGTTATCGGGCAGGGTACTGCGGCAGTGGCGGGGCGAAGTTTGGCGGCCGCGCTCGACGGAACCAATCTCGGTCTTACCGTAACAACCACTCTGGCTACCGAACTATCAGGTTTTGCGATGCGCGACGACATGACCGACACCTTGGTCGTAGCGATAAGCCAAAGTGGCACTACTACTGATACCAATCGCACGGTAGATGTTGTACGCGATCGCGGTGCGGCGATTATTTCGATCGTCAATCGTCGTAACAGCGATCTAGTGGAAAAGTCTGACGGCGTGCTCTACACATCTGATGGGCGCGATGTGGAAATGAGCGTTGCTTCCACTAAAGCGTTTTATGCACAAATAGCCGCGGGCGTGCTTTTAGCTTTAGCCATTGCTGATGCTGCGGGCGGTCTTGATGATCATCACGCACACCAGTGGCTAAGTGCGTTGCGAGATATGCCTCAGGCGATGGAAGCAGTACTCGCGACCCAAGCCGCGATAGCGGACGTTGCGCACCGCCACGCTCCTCGACTTCGCTATTGGGCAGTCGTGGGCAATGGTGTTAATGGTGTGGCCGCTAACGAAATTCGCATCAAGCTCTCTGAGCTGTGTTACAAAGCGATTGCGGTAGATGTAACCGAAGACAAGAAGCACATCGACCTTTCTTCGGAGCCGCTAATTGTGGTCTGCGCTACGGGTCTTACTGGTTCAATTGCCGAGGACGTGGGCAAAGAGATTGCAATCTACGACGCGCATCGAGCCGTGTCGATAGTTATTACTGATAAGCCTGAGTACTTCCCGAAGGCAAAAGAAACTTTGGTCGTGCCAACGGTATTTCCGGAACTCGATTTCGTTTTGGCGGCAGTAGCCGGTCATCTTTTTTCCTACGAAGCCGCGCTTTCGATTGACGCATCGGCGCTGCCGTTGCGACAGATTCGTTTAATAACCGAAGCAGCGTCGGCGAGCCCGGAAGAGTTGGTGCTTGAACGCATCGCCTCCGAGATCGAGGCTCCCGCAATAGCTTTTCTTAATGAACTTCGGGCTGGTGGCTATGACGGCACCTTGGCCGCGAGTACTGCCTCAACGGTGGTTTCTTTACTTCGTTACGCGACCGGCACCGTTCCTTTCGACACCTACGAAGTAGAACACGGTACGGTTGGCGTGCCGAGGCAAGTAGTACTCGATCTAACTGTGGCGTTAACGGTCGCGATCGAAGAACTAACTCGACCGATTGATGCAATTAAACATCAGGCCAAGACTGTTACCGTCGGAACTTCGCGTTCGGACGAAACCTTATTACGAGTTCCGGTTGTGCAAAGCGTGTTGGCTGCGGGCATGCCGCGCGATTCACTTTCATATCGATCGCTGCGCACTTTGGTTAATCTTGATCCTGTAGTCGCAGAAGTAGTGGGTCATACTCGTTACCGCGTTGAAGGGGATGTGGCTACTGACGCGGCAAAGATATTTGTTGTCGACAAGAGTGGCGTGGCTGCGGATCTAGTTTCGCGAGTCGAAACCGATCCTCGCCTACGCGGAACTAAGCACCGTGTGGCCGAACTGCGTGAAGTAACGGTAGTGCGCGGTCGTACTGATGGACGCACGCTAATTGTGATTCCGGAAGTTAAGCAGGCTCATACCGTGGGCCTTACTTTGTTGCATGTCGACTTCGTACCAAAGCTCGATGCCGACAGTATGAGGGCGGTGCTGCAGGGCTATCAAGGCCGATACGGCGCGCTGCGCGACGCGGTTACTGAGACTGAGGAAGTATTCGACGATTCAGTCTTGGCCACCATTGCTCCGGTCGATTTGCTAACTGAGCCGGTATTTGTACTTGCCGATCGGTGGCGGGTCTAGATCGTGGACGGGCCGACGGTAGTGGGACTGGGTTCCGATTTAGTTGAGGTCGCTCGATTTCGCCGGGCAGTAAAACGCCGTCCGAGTCTCTCCGATCGGTTGTTCAGCGCCGCGGAGCAGGAATACGCCCATCAGCAAAAAGATCCGGCCAAGAGTCTGGCTGCTCGTTTTGCCGCTAAAGAAGCGGTGATGAAAGCGTTAGGCGTCGGCCTATGGAAGTTTGCCTTTCGCGATGTTGAAGTAGTGAGAGCTGAGACCGGAGCACCCGCGATTAAATTGACTGGCCGCGCACGCGAGTTAGCCACGGAACGCAACGTGACTTCGTGGCATCTTTCGCTAACTCACACTGAAGATAACGCTTTAGCAGTAGTTCTGGCCATAGGGTCGGTGGATTAGTGGATCCCGTCCTTACTCCGCGGGAGATGGGCGTGATCGATCGCGCCGCTATCGCGACTGGAGTTCCGCAAAGCACGCTCATGGATCGAGCGGGTCACGCGGTGGCTTGGGCTGTTCGAGAACTTCTGGGCGCGACTTACGGCCGTCGAGTATTAGTGGCGTGCGGACCAGGTAACAATGGCGGCGACGGACGAATTGCGGCTCAGGTTTTAGAGAATTGGGGAGTCGGAGTGGAAGTTATAGACATTACCGATCCTGCGGTCGATTTAGAAAAATTAATGTCCGGCCCGCGCCCAATCGATGTTGTAGTCGATGCTATGTACGGAACGGGATTTCGTGATGACCTTGATGGAATCGCGGCCGACATTGCCGACTTGACCAAGTCGATACCGACGGTAGCGGTCGACATCCCCTCCGGTGTTAACGGACTCACGGGATTAGTAACTGGAAAAGCAGTACACGGAAAAGTCACCGTAACTTTTTCGGCCCGCAAGCCGGGATTGTGCTTCGAGCCCGGCCGAAGTTTGGCGGGAGACATTAAGGTAACTGATATCGGGATCGCCATCGGCTCATCCGATTTGTCTACAACAACTCGTACCGATGTGGTCGATGCACTGCGTACTTGTGATTCGTCTTCACATGATCCGGCTATGCATAAATGGAAGTCGAGTCTGTTGGTTATTGGTGGTTCATCCGGAATGGTGGGCGCGCCGATTTTGGTAAGTCGAGCGGCAATGCGAACGGGCGCAGGATTAGTTTGGTGTGCAGTGCCTGGCCACGCCGCCGCCGCCCGCGCGAGCGGTACCGAGGTGATTGGCGTTTCCCTTCCGGCAACTCGACGCGGCGCGTGGCGGCGAGTTGGCAGTCTGCACGAATCGTTAGACCGTTTTCGGGCGTTAGTAGTTGGCCCTGGTCTAGGTTCAGCTCGTACTACTCATCGGGCCGTGCGAGCTTTAATGACAAAAGTTGCGGCACCGGTTGTTCTCGATGCTGATGGCCTACGCGCCTACGCGGGTCGAGCCGAATTGCTACGGGCGCGCTTAGGGCCCACTGTCATTACTCCCCATGCCGGTGAGTTTGCCGCCTTGACCGGTAATCCGATCGGCGCCGATCGAGTGGTGGCGGCGCGTGCGCTGGCCCACACCACGGGAGCAACGGTTTTGCTCAAGGGTCCCGGAACGGTGGTGGCCGAACCGTTGGGGCGGGCCGCCATCAATCCCACCGATGGCCCGTGGCTGGCTACGGCCGGGAGCGGCGACGTGCTTTCGGGCATTATTGGCGGTCTATTGGCCCAAGGTCTGTCGCCGTTTATGGCCGCGATTGCGGGGGCCTGGCTCCACAGTCGAGCAGCCGATGTCGCCGGTCATACTGGAATGGTGGCAGGAGATCTTGTTGATGCCCTGCCCCGCGTTTTGGAAACCCTTAAACCCGAGGAGCATTGATGCCCAGTTCGACTCTTGCCAGTGAAGTAATGACTACCAAAGTTGTAACCCTTTCCCCTGATCAGAGTTTCGAAGTTGCGGCCGACACTCTGGCCGATAAGAAAATTGGTGCTGCGCCGGTAGTGGATGCTGCCGGCAAGGTGGTCGGAATGTTGCGCGACGAAGACTTGATTGTTTCTGAATCCAACTTGCACGCGCCGACTTGGTTTTCTTTCCTCGGCGCGGAATTTCCGCTCCCCGGAGAAGCCAAGAAATTTGAATCCGAACTAAAACGCATGACTGCAGCTACGGTTGATCAACTTATGGCTACCGATATTTCGACGTGTGGACCTAACGACACGCTAGGAACCATCGCCGCCGCTATGCACGATAACGGCACAACCCACATGCCGGTAATCGACGCTGACGGAAAACTCGTCGGGATAATTTCGCGTGGGGATATCGTCCGCCGGGTTGCGGCTGATACGTGAGCGAAATCCCCGGCTTAAGGCCGGTGTGGGGCGAAGTTGATCTCGGTGCGGTGCGCGCCAATGTCAAGGCTCTGCTAAATCGGATTGCGCCCGCGCAGCTATTGGCGGTCGTTAAGGCCGACGGATACGGTCACGGTTCAGTGATGGTCGCGCGCGCGGTAATTGATGCGGGCGCCACTTGGTTAGGCGTGGCCTTAGTCGAAGAAGGAGTAACGCTCCGAAACGCCGGAATTACCGCGCCGATATTGATGTTGTCGGAACCGCCGTTAGTCGCCGCCGCTACGGTTGTCGAATACCGTTTGACCTCAGTGGTGTATACCCGTGCCGGAATTGAAGCACTTTCAGCCGCGGCCACTAAAGCCGATAGCGCCACTCCGCTGGCGGTGCACCTAAAGATTGATACCGGTATGCATCGAGTGGGCTGTTCACCTGCGGAAGCGGATGCTCTCTTAGATCTGATTGCCGAATTACCGGGAGTCGAGTTGGGAGGCTTATGCACTCATTTAGCTAATGCTGATTATCCGGACGATCCGTACACTGATAAACAAGTGGCGGTATTTACCGAAATTCTTGAACATCTCGATCACCGTCCCGACTTGGTCCACATCGCCAACTCGGCCGGCGTGATTGCGCATCCAGCCACCCATTTCGATCTGGTAAGGGTTGGCATCGCTATTTATGGTGTCCCGCCGGGCGAGGAAGTCGATCTAGTCGCCGACTTGACTCCCGCCTTATCGCTACACGCCAAAGTTGCTTATATTCAACACTTACCCTCAGGGGCAAAAATTTCCTACGGATCGCGTTACGAGTTAGCAAAACCCAGCACCATTGTTACCGTACCAATCGGTTATGCCGATGGAGTTCCGCGTAATCTTGGACTTACTGGTGGTCAAGTGTTAATTCACGGCCGCCGTTACCCTATAGCCGGTACGGTAACCATGGATCAGTGCATGATTGATGTCGGCGACGACGAAATCGCGATTGGCGATGAAGTGGTATTGCTTGGACGCCAGGGCCACGAAGAAATTACTGCCGGCGAGTGGGCTACTCGGCTTAATACGATTCCTTGGGAAATTATTACCGGTATCGGACCACGAGTGCCTCGGCAGTATCTAGGCGAGTCGTGAGGTTTGTCCGCTCGGCCGGCCGCATGGCTGCAGCAGTTGTCGGAATGGCCGGTGTAGCCGCCGCCGCGGCCTACGCCGCACAGAGAAAAATTTTAAGCGATTTGCGGCACCGCCCCGACTCCGATTCGGGTTCGCTAGGTCCGTTAGAGGTTGATGAAATAATGCAGTTTCCGGCCCACGACGGTGGAGTGTTGACAGTATTTTCGCGCGGTAAGGGACCAACTGTACTGTTATCACACGGAGTCTCGATTGATTCTCGAGTGTGGGTTAAACAATTCGCGTCGTTACCCGCGGCGGGATTGCGAGTAGTGGCCTTTGATCATCGGGGCCACGGTCAATCAGTAGTGGGTGAAACTGGTCATTCCGTTGAGAATTTAGGTACCGATATACGAACGATCTTGGAAGAACTAGACCTCAAAGATGTGATCTTGGTTGGTCATTCGATGGGCGGAGTGGGCGTACAGGAGTTCGCGGTACACCAAACTGATTCATTAGTAAAACGAGTGCGGGGATTGGTTCTTCTTTCTACTTTCGCGAAGTCACCTCCGATTACACCAATATTGGCGGCCCGGTTTCCTGAGTGGATGTCGTTAACCAGTCTGATGAACCATCGCGATCTCGGTTCAGTAATCGCGCGGGCGGGGTTCGGACGGGAGCCTAAAGCCAGTCAGGTTGAATTGACTCGCCTGATGGTGGCCGAGTGCGATCCAGTCACCGCGCACGACGCAACAAAATCGCTGGCCCAAATCGACTTTATTGATGATCTTGGTGAATTGAATATGCCCACATTGGTAATTAATGGCACTGCCGACATTCTCACACCGCCATCGGGCGCGCACCTGATAGCCGATGCGATTAACGGTGCCACTTTAGAAATTCTTGACGGTGCTGGCCACATGATTATGTTGGAACGCGCTGAAGTTTTTGATGAATTGATTCTTGAATTTGTGCAGTCAGTGGGATTAAAACCGAAGGTTGGGGGCGGGTGAGCGATTCTTTGGTGCCCGGCGTAACTGTCGGGCACTGGACCGGCGCGACTACTGGCGTGACGGTGATGCTGTGTCCATCCACCACCGTGGGCTCAGCTGAGATTAGGGGTGGGGCACCGGCTACCCGAGAGTTGGAGTTGCTAGATCCACAAAGGATGATGCCGGCCGTTGATGCCGTGGTTTTTACCGGTGGGTCGGCGTTCGGACTGGCTGCGGCTGACGGAGTCGTTAGTTGGCTGGCCGAACAAGGACGAGGATTCGCGACCTCGGCCGGTCCGGTTCCGATCGTTCCCACCGCCGCCATTTTCGATCTTACCGATAGCGCTCGTCCGGGGGCCGATGAAGGTCGGGCGGCCGCGATAGCCGCGGACGCGGGAACGGGAGATTTATGGTCGGGACGAGTCGGGGCAGGGCGAGGGGCCACAGTCGGAAAGTGGCGGGGCTCTGAGTTCGCGACTCCCGGCGGCTTAGGTCGAGCCACAGTCACCGTCGGCGATGCCACCGTAGGTGCACTGGCGGTGGTCAACGCGGTTGGCGATGTTCTCGACGACGCCGGACGAGTTATCGCCGGATCGAGCGCATCCGATGGTGCCGAGACATTCCCGACTTCCGATGCGCCGTTGGGCGCGACGACTTTGGTGGCAGTCGCGACCGATGCTCGGCTTGATAAAAGTCAGTGCTATCTACTGGCACAAAGTGGTCACCTTGGAATTGCGCACTCAATTCGACCTTCGCATACTCGTTACGACGGCGATTTAGTCATTGCTTTAGCAACTGGAAGTGTCGATGCACACTTTGATCGATTACAAGTTGGTGTTACGCAAGCAGTGCGCGACGCAGTGCGCGACGCAGTGCGTGCGTAATCGTGCGCACTAATTTGTTATATCCAACTTGGAGTGATTTAGAAAAAACTGCGCGTGCGTGTACTGCATGCGGTCTGTCGGCCGAGCGCACGCAGGTTGTTTTTGGTTCGGGTCCACTTGATGCTCGGCTGGTACTGATCGGAGAGGCTCCGGGCGCACAAGAAGACGAGCAGGGTATTCCGTTTGTGGGCCGATCGGGTGCACTACTAGATCGTCTGTTAGTAGCAGTTGGTCTCAATCGCGCTGATACCTATATTGCCAATGTAGTGAAATGCCGTCCGCCCGATAATCGCAACCCAACCCGCACTGAAATTGCGACTTGCCGGCCGTTTCTCGACGCCCAGTTGGCATTTTTGCAGCCGGTAGTAATTGTTCCGCTGGGGAACTTCGCCACCCGCCTGCTTCTTGGTACGAAAACCGGAATTACTAAAATGCGAGGCCAAGTAATGCATTTACCTCGCCGCAGTGACGTTGATTGCGAAGGGCCGTTTCCGATCGTCATCCCGGCTCTGCATCCGGCGGCAGTTCTGCGCGGTGGCGGAGCAGCTTTTGATCGGGCAGCCGAGGATTTTGCGGTAATTGCCCACACGCTGCGCACGAGTGAAGCGAGTCGGCGGTAATGCCCGAACTTTATTTGCGCACTTCTACTCCGGAATCCACTCAAGCGTTGGGGCGCGCGGTAGGTGAACAAAACATTGCGGGTGATCTAATTGTTCTCACCGGCGATTTAGGCGCCGGCAAAACTGAATTCGTTAAGGGCTTGGCTGTGGGTTTAGGTATTAGTGAGAATGTAGTGAGTCCTACTTTTACTATCGTCCGCGAATATGTCGGCCGCCTCGCACTTAATCATGTCGACGCGTACCGGCTTGAACGAGTTCAGGAGTATCTCGATCTTGGGCTCGACGAACTAGCCGATTCTTCAGTTACGGTGGTGGAGTGGGGCGAGTTAGTGCGCGACTTTTTAGTCGCCGACCGACTTGAGGCAGTACTTGTGTTCGGCGCGGCTAGTGACGAGCGGATGATTACCCTGCGGAGCCAAGGTAATGAGTGGGCGAATAGATTGTCCGCGCTGGCCCCCGCGCTTAAAGCATTTGCGGCCGAGGTCGCGAACCCGTGAGTCTGATTTTGGCGCTCGACACGGCGACCAATTTTGTTGGGGTGGCGCTGGGCGATGCCGACGGCATCGTGGGCGTGGCCACGGTTGCGGCGCCGCGCCAGCACGCCGAAGTGATGGTTCCAACGATCGTTGAGGTGCTGGCCGCCGCGGGCGTCGAAATGAGTCAAGTATCCGCGCTGGCGGTAGGTGTTGGCCCCGGATTGTTTACTGGCTTGCGAGTAGGGGTGACGACCGCGATAGTGATGGCGGAAGCACTCGCGGTTCCCCTTGTGGCGGTTTCGAGCCTCGAGTTGGTGGCGGCCGGCTGTCATTCCGACCAGCGAATAGTCGTAGTGCTCGACGCCAAACGCAGCGAAGTATTTCACGCCACTTTTCACTATCACGGTTCGAGCCTCATCCGCGACCGCATCGACGCGGTGGCCGATCCGTCCGCTTTAGTCAGTGAGCTGATCGAAGAGTCAGCCGCGCGCGCGGGCGGTTTGATGCTGATGGGTGACGGAGTGGCGACTTATCCCGAAGTATTCTCGCTGATTCCGAACGCCAACATTGGTGCTCCCGAATTTTGGATGCCATCGGCGACTGCGCTAGTGAAAATTGCCGCCGAACGTATTGCGCGCGGCGAAGTCGATTCGCCGCGCACAGTTGTCCCGAACTATTTACGCGAAAGTGATGCAGTTCTACCGACTGAACGAGTGGTCTCACGATGATTACTGAATCAATGGTGGTGGAGATTGCCCCGATGCGGCGGCGTCATCTTAAGCGGGTGCTAAAAATCGAAAGGGCGGTTTACACGCGACCGTGGTCGCGCGGGCTTTTTATTTCAGAGTTAGGTTTGCGTAACACTCGAACATATTTCGTGGCCCGCACGGGATTAAAAGTGGTTGGTTACGGTGGCTTGATGGAAGTTTCCGACGAAGGCCACATCACCACTTTGGCGGTAGACCCTGACTGCCAACGACGCGGTATCGCCACTCAACTCCTGCTGGCTCTGGTTGCCGCGGCTCAAAAACACAACACCACCGACGTAACTCTTGAGGTGCGAGTTTCTAATCACGCGGCGCAAGAGTGCTACCGCCAGTTTGGTTTTGCTCCCGCGGGAATACGCAAGAACTACTACCCCGAAAGCAAAGAAGATGCGCTAATTATGTGGGTGCACGAGATCGACACTCCGGCCTATGCCGATCGTTTGGCCGCCATTACCGCCCGACTGATGGGCAAAGCCAATGAGTAGAAGCATAAAAACTGTCCTCGGTATTGAAACCTCGTGCGACGAAACTGCCGCCGCATTGGTCGACGACGGCCGGGTTGTGCGGGCGTCAGTGATTTCGAGCCAGATTGATCTTCACGCTCGTTACGGCGGGGTGGTACCCGAGATTGCTAGCCGCGCGCACCTAGAACTAATTGGGCCGGTGTTGGCCGAAACTTTTGCTGCGGAAGGCACCAGCCTGACCGATGTCGACGCGGTGGCCGCGTGCTACGGCCCAGGTTTGGCGGGAGCACTGCTAGTGGGAGTTACCGCCGCTAAGGCGTTGGCGTTAGTAGCGGGAGTGCCGTATGTGGGGGTTAACCACCTCGAAGCACACTTGTACGCCGCGTGGTTGCAAAATCCCGATCTCGAACTCCCAGTAATCGTGTTATTGGTATCGGGTGGCCACACTTTATTGGTAGCGGTTGAAGGTCGCGGTCAATATCGAGTGGTGGGGGAAACGGTCGACGATGCGGCTGGTGAAGCTTTTGACAAAGTGGCGCGTCTGCTGGGGTTTGGTTACCCCGGCGGACCTGAAGTTGATCGGTGCGCGCGCGAAGGCGCGCCCGACGCAATCAACTTCCCCCGAGCGATGCGGGGCTCACCTAATTTTTCTTTCGCGGGACTTAAAACTGCGGTCGCGTTACATTTGCGTGAGCACCCTGAGGTTATGAAATCGCCTACCGGTGTCGCCGATGTCGCCGCTTCGTTTCAAGCCGCCGCGGTCGATCAACTTACGGAGAAACTCACCGCCGCGGCCGACGAACTCGAAGCCACCACGCTGGTATTGGGGGGCGGAGTGGCGGCTAATTCGGCCCTGCGAGCTCGAATCGAGGAGTTGGCGACGGCTAGTGGCCGGCAAGCGCTGCTGGCTCCGCTCGAACTTTGCACTGATAATGCGGCCATGATCGCGGCGGCCGGATGGTGGCGGCTCCTGAGTGACGGACCGACATCGCTCGCCGCGGGCGTCGACCCAGCCGCGCGTCTGCCTTCTCCTGCTTGAGTTTGCTCACTTCGCTCGGGTCAGGTATCGTATTAGCACTCACCACTTGTGAGTGCTAATCCTAACCACCAACCGCCCAGGAGGCATCCGCATGAAACTGCAACCACTAGATGACCGCATTGTCGTTCGGGCCAATGAGGCCGAAGAGACCACCACCAGTGGCCTCGTCATCCCCGAGACCGCTAAAGAAAAGCCCCAGCAGGGTGAAGTTTTGGCGGTAGGCCCCGGCCGTCGCTCAGAGACTTCGGGCGATATTGTGCCAATGGATATTGCCGTAGGCGACACTGTCGTTTACTCCAAGTACGGCGGCACCGAGATTGCTGTCGACGGCGAGGATCTTTTAATTCTCACCAGTCGCGACGTACTCGCCAAACTTAAGTAGTAATCATTTCGGCTGCGGCCGAAATTTGATTGTTTAAGAATTCAGAAACGCCCGAGACCAATCAGTCTCGGGCGTTTCGTATTGTGATTCCGTACTGATTGGGTGGGGGATTACCAGCCGGAATCGCAATAGAGCAGTTTGTTAGGCGTTCCTGCCGGCAGCGGAGTGACGCTTCCGAAGCTGTTACTCAAAACATTGGTGGTGGCAGCAGAAACTAGACCCGCGGTTACTTGCGCCGGAGTCGATCCGGGGAACTTTGCGAGGTACCGAGCTGCACAACCCGCGACGTGTGGTGACGACATCGACGTGCCGCTCATGGTGGCCGCGGCGGTGGTGGAGGTGTAGTAGGAAGAGAGGATCGAACTACCAGGCGCCATAATGTCGACGCACGATCCCCAGTTAGAAAACGAAGACCGTACATCGTAGATATCGGTGGAACCGACAGTGATGGCGTTGGCGGCCCGCGCCGGCGAGTAGTTGCAGGCGTCGGCGTTACTGTTACCGGCCGCAACTGAGACGGAAATACCGTCGGCTATCAAAGCCTGAATGGCGGCATCGAGCGCGGCACTGGCCCCACCCCCCAGACTGAAGTTGGCTACTGCCGGTCCAGTGGTGTGGTGGGCGATAACGCTATCGGCGGCGGCAACTATGCCGGAAGTGGAACCCGAGCCAGTGCAACCCAGCACCCTCACTGCGTAGACCGTAGCGCCCGGAGCAACTCCGTAATCCTTGCCCGCCACCGTTCCGGCAACGTGAGTGCCGTGACCGTGACAGTCGACCGTGCTGGTTTGGCCGCTGATTTCGTCAAACTGAGGATCACAAATGGCTCGGCTAGATCCTGCGCTCGCGAATTGACTGTGGGGGCAGAGTATTCCGGTATCGAAAATGTAGGCGTCAACGCCGGTTCCGGTGGAACTAAGACAATTCTGTTGACCGTCGTTGACTCCCCATGCGCTCGATTGATCGATACGGTCAAGACCCCATCGAGTGGTGCCCACAGTGGCTCGGCAAGTCTGCTCGGGCACTACTGGCGGAGTAGTGGTCGTAGTAGTAGTTGGCGGAGCGGTGGTCGTTGGCGGCGTAGTGGTCGTTGGCGGCGTAGTGGGAGCGGGTTTGGGTACACAGGCGGCCGCTATAAACGCGAGACTGGCGATTGCTATCACTCCTTTGCGACGACCCGACATTAATACGACTCCTGCTCCGGCAGCAATTGCTGCGCTGACCAGTAACCAAAAGTTGAGATTGTTCGAGCCCGACTCAGTAGCAGCCGCGCGGAGATCAGTGCGTTCGTTACCTAGAGCAAAAAGAATGGGGTCGGATTCAACCGAAACCACGCCGGGCTGGGTGACGAGCCAATCAACTTGCTCATTACTCAAGTCGGCGGCAAAGCCCGGGAAAACGCGATCGTATTCTTGGGTGATATCGGCGCCGGCAACCGCAAGATCGTCGGCCAGAGCGGTGGCGGTGGTGTCGGTGGTCAAGCGCACGATTACGGGGACATCGGTTTCAATCGGAGTGGCAACGGGCGGAATGTCGATGGGCGCGGGGTCGGAATCGGCGGGCGGAGTGAGAGGAGGGATCTCGGTTATCGGAGTATCGGTTATCGGAGTATCGGCCGGTGGGCTGGCGGGCGTCTCGGTTTGGGCGCCGGCTCCGGGAGCCAAGAACGCGCCCAAAAATGATGCCCCCGCTATAGCGAAGGCCGCTACGGTGGCCACTCGGCGGCGACGAGATAGGGGTGTTCGAGCCGAGCGAATGAGCGTATGCGGAGTGCGGTTGTTGGTCACAATTCGATTATCGCCGACAAACTGCGATCGTTTCACTTTTGCTCTCATTTGGTCATTTGAAATTGGCATATTTGAAATTGGCATATTTGAAATTGGCATATTTGGCGTATATACCTTAACCGATAAGGCTTCAACAGAGTTTTGCCAGCGGCTCTAGCGTTAGGAAATGCGGTTTGATTGCCCGAATGCCGGCGCGCTCATTAAACTCTCTGGCGTTTCGTCCTCCATCGCGTAAATCCAGGACCCGTAAATCCAGGACCCGCAAATTCAGGACTAGAGAAATATAAAAGGAAACATAAAGTGCCGATGCTCGGAGAAGATTTTGCTGCCACCCTTATTCGGGTGCGCAACGGCGACGAAGGAGCTTTCGCCGCGCTTTATCGGGCCCACAATCCCGCGTTAGCAGGTTTTCTGCGCCGACGATCCACCACTCATGCCGATGATCTCGGCTCGGAAACTTGGATCGGAGTGGCTCGAGGATTAGATCGATTCGAAGGCGCGGAAGTCGACTTCCAGCGCTGGCTATTCACTATTGCTCGACGACGGCTGGTCGACCACATTCGCAAAGTTAAGCGGCGGCCTGAAACCACCGCCATGACAACCGATCCGTCCGGCGGTGGTGACCCGCTCGAATCCGTACTCACTAGCGAACTGGGAGTAGAAGCACTGGGCGCGCTCGAAAAATTACCGCCGGCTCAGGCCGAAGCTATTCGTTTACGGATTTTGGGCGACCTTGATGTATCGGCTACTGCGGCGGCTATGGGCCGTTCGGCTACCGCTGTGCGGATTTTATGCCACCGGGGACTTAAAGCATTAGCCGAAATTATGGGATCAGAGGGAAACGATGGCGCTAATTCGGCGATAGGAGAGGTATGAACACGAACTGGTTTTCTTCGCGCGCTAAACGCCGCGCCGCTTACGAATTAGACGATGCTATTTTGCGGGGTGACGCTAGTGGCGCGTCTGGAAATCTGGATACTGTGGTCCAGGATACTGTGGCCCAGGCGATTTTGGAACTCCGCGCGGCACAAGCGAGAATTAACGCCGATCCTTCCGTCACCGAACCTCCCGCCACCCTCATGCGGGAGTTTCGTGCGGCGCTGGCCCCCGTTGCCAACAGCGTGCCGGCATTTTCGAGCACTCAAGTTGCTAAGCGGCCTTCCCCCTTGCGTCCGGTCGTGGCTTTGGCTGCGGCCGTAGTCATTCTCGGTGGAGGCGGAGTAGCGCTTGCTGCCAACGGATCGTTGCCCGCGCCAATTCAGTCGGGATTGGCCGATGTAGTGGGAGTAGTCGGCATTTCGATCCCCGACGCGTCGAATTCTCCATCAAATGAAGTGGCCGATTCCGCTCAGAATGATTCGGTCAACCAGAATCCCAACCAGAATCCCAACCAGGCCGGCTCACGGCCAAAAGCACTTGATCGCGCGTCAGAAGCTGGAATAGCGACCGATCACGATGTCGAAGTTGTTGCAATGCAGAACTGGTGTTTAAGCCGCGACAATAAATTGGCGACCAAGAAAAAATTAGACGCCATGACCAAAGCCTGTCGTGATCTGAGTGAGATTTCTAGCGACTCGCCCGAAGTGGTCGTAGCGTTAGCGACATTTAAAACTGAGTATGAGCAAGTAAAGAGCCTTTTGCCCCAAGCTTGGAAAAATGAATTAATGGCGATTAGTGATCCGGCGCGGCCTCGACGCCAAACTGATACCGACTCAGACCGCACGACCGCGACCACCCAGCCTCGCACGACCGCGACCACCAGGCCTCGCACGACCGCGACCACCAAGCCTCGCCCGACCGTTCCGTCAACGGCGCCGCGGATCAGTGATGATCAGCGTAGAGCCGCCGAAAACGCGCGTAGAGCCGCCGAAGACGCGCGCCGGGCCGCCGAAAGAGCCGCCGAAGACGCGCGTCGAGCCGCCGAAAACGCGCGCCGGGACGCCGAAAGGGCGGCCAAAAACTCCGAAACGAAAACTCCGGCTGAACCGTCTGCTTGAACCGAAGACGCGACTAATTAAGCGTTGAGGCCGAGGTCTTCGCGCGCGGTGGCCTTAGCCCATCGATAATCGGCTTTCCCGTTGGGGCCTCGGGGTATTTCTTTCACTATCACTACATGGCGGGGAGTTTTAAATCGAGCCAAGTGAGAAGTAGCCGCGGCAATAGTTTCTAGACTCATATCAGTTCCGACATCGGCAGCAATTACTGCGGCCACACTTTCACCGAACCGTTCATCAGGAACGCCCACCACAATGCAGTCGTTAACTCCCGTAATAGTTTTTACTGCCTCTTCAACTTCTTCGGGGTAAATCTTCTCGCCGCCCGAGTTGATGCATACCGAGCCGCGTCCAAGCAAAGTGATAGTTCCGTCGGCCTCGACGATGGCCCAGTCGCCCGGAACCGAGTAACGCTGGCCGTTAAATTCGCGAAAAGTGTCGGCTGATTTTTCGGGGTCTTTGTAATATCCGAGCGGTAGGTGTCCACCAAGAGCGAGCATGCCGCGATCGCCCGAGCCGGCGGCCACTTCAACTCCATCTTCAGTTATAACTTTGGTTAGCGCGCCGATAGAAAACTTGGCGGTAGTCGATTTGGTTCCGGGCGCAGTGACATTGCTGGCGAACCCAACTCCTTCACTTGAGCCCAACGAGTCGAGACAGATCACCGGCTGGTGGGCCATTAAGCCGGCCTTTACTGGCGCGCTCCAAATAACGCCCGAACTAATCACTAACGCCAACGACGCAGTGTCGTAAGGCTCATTGCGTTCAGCCGCGGCATCGAGCGCTCGCACCATGGGCGCGCAGAACGCGTCGCCCACGATGGCCATTTGGGTAACTTTTTCACGCGCGACCACGGCCCAGAGTTCTTCGGGATCAAAGTGACGATTTTCTAGCGTGACGATGGTGCCGCCGATGAATAGCGTTTGCATTGACGTCATCGCTCCGGTCCCGTGCATGAGCGGTGATGCCGGCAGGTGTACCGGCGCCCGTCCCGACGCAACAATGTTGGCCGCTACCGCGCCGGCCGCGGCAGAATTTTCGGGCAAAGTTTCTCCGTAGATTGGATAAACCGCGAGTGCCAGCGAACCAAAAAGATCTTCTTGACGCCACATCACCCCTTTGGGCATTCCGGTGGTACCGCCGGTATACAAAAACCACTGGTCATCTCCCGAGCGCACTTGGCGCACTTGGGGTTCGTTGTCGGCAATTATCGTTTCGTACGCTTGCGCGCCATCAAGCAACTCGGAACCATCATCAACTTGGATAAGAGTGCGCAGGCCCGTCGCTTGCTCCTTAACTTTGGCAACTTGTTTAGCTAATACTCCGTGAAAAATTAAAACTTCGGCATCAGAGTTTTCTAAAATGTAGGCAAGTTCATCTTCGGTATAGCGATAGTTGACATTTACGTGCACACCACGCGCCTTAATGGTGGCAAAAAGCGCTTCGGTGTATTCGTTGCTGTTATAGAGATAGAACGCCACTTTGGCGCCGGGGTTAATACCGAGTCCAGTAGCGAGACGGGCGGCCCGGTCGTCAAATTCGGCCCAAGTCCGGCGCCGATCGCCCTGAATAAGAGCGGGTCGCGTAGGGATGGCGTCGCTAATCGATTCCCAGACGCTAGCTAAATTCCAGTCAGACACAAATACTCCTTTGCTGAAGTCTTGAGCCTAGGTTCTAGAGATGGTTCAACGCGGCGGTCGTCAGCACATCCCCCGTCCCGCTTCGGCCCGACCGGGCGATTTGCCAGTATGGGCCGACCACGACTCCGACCGGCGTTATTCGCTGGCTATGGTCGCCGCCGCCGCTCAATCGCTACCCGCACCGCATCCGCATCCGCCCATGCCCGAGACCACCAAGCTCGCGGCAGTGCTGGTGGCATTTTTTGAAGCCGACGGGGAAGCTCGGGTGATTCTCACTAAGCGATCCGAAACGATGGCCACGCACCGCGGCGAGATTGCTTTCCCGGGTGGAAAATTCGATGCTGCCGTCGACGCCACTCTTACCGCCACCGCGTTACGGGAAGCCCACGAAGAAGTGAGTCTTGACCCCGAGACGGTCGAAGTCGTTGCCCAATTACCAAGTCTGGTCACAGTAGCGGGGCGGTTTTTGCTCACCCCCTTCATCGGAATTTTGGCGACGCGCCCCGCCTTGCACCCCGATCCGGTCGAGGTGGTTTCCGTCTTCGATGTGGGCATCTCTGAATTGTTGAGCACGGAGGTCTATCGCCAAGAGCACTGGGATATTCCGACGAATATTGGACTCGGTCCGACCGTGGGGCCCAGCCGTCCGATCCATTTCTTCGAACTCCCCGACGAGACGGTCTGGGGGGCCACCGCTCATATTCTCGCCGAGTTCCTCGTTCATCTCGTCACTTCGGTACCGGAATGAGGATTTTCGGCCTTGGAATCGCGCCACAGGGGTCTAAAGCGGTACGCTATTTAGTTACGGCGGAGGGAGTTACTTTAAGTGGAAGTCGAAATCGGGATTGGTAAATCCGGCCGACGGGCTTACGGATTTGATGATATTGCCATCGTACCGAGCCGACGCACGCGCGACCCGGAAGATGTAGATATCAGTTGGGAAATTGACGCGTTTAAGTTTGGCCTTCCGCTGATCGCGTCAGCGATGGACGGAGTGGTTTCTCCTAAAACCGCGATTGAAATTGATCGGTTGGGGGGAATGGCTTGCCTAAACCTCGAAGGCCTCTGGACTCGTTACGAAGATCCCGAACCGCTCCTAGAAGAAATCGCCGACTTGTCACCCGAGAAAGCCACTCGTCGAATGCAAGATATTTACGCCGCGCCGGTAAAACCCGAACTCATGGGCGTGCGCATTGGCGAAATGAAAGCCGCGGGAATTACTACATGCGCGTCGCTAACTCCCCAAAAAGTTGCCGCCCACGCCGCGGCCATGGTTGCTGCCGAACTCGACATCTTAATTATTCAAGGAACAGTAGTTTCGGCCGAACATGTTTCGAGTGACGAAACTCGACCGCCGCTTAATCTAAAAAACTTTATTCGTGAATTTGAAATTCCGGTACTCGTAGGCGGATGCGCGTCGTACGCCACTGCTTTGCACCTGATGCGCACGGGTGCAGTCGGAATATTGGTTGGCGTTGGCCCCGGCCAAGCTTGCACTAGTCGGGGTGTTCTGGGTGTTGGTGTTCCTCAAGCCACCGCTATTGCTGATGTCGCCGGTGCACGAATTCGCCACCTCGACGAAACTGGCGTTTATGTTCATGTCATCGCCGATGGCGGAATGCGCACCGGTGGGGATATCGCTAAAGCGGTTGCGTGTGGCGCCGACGCAGTAATGATTGGCTCACCGTTGGCGAGCGCTTACGAAAGTCCCGGTCGGGGTTATCACTGGGGCATGGCGACTTTTCACCCCACGCTGCCACGAGGGGCACGAGTTTTTTCGGGGATGAAAGGGACCATGGAAGAAATTCTTGTCGGCCCCGCGCACGAAAATGACGGCACCCTCAATCTCTTTGGCGGGCTGCGCACGTCGATGGCAACAACTGGTTACAGAACCCTGAAGGAATTTCAGAAGGCTGAAGTGATGGTTGCTCCGTCACTTCAAACCGAAGGAAAGTCGCTCCAGCGTTCTCAGGGCGTTGGCATGGGACGCTGAGCACAACGGCGACCGACCCCGAATCGGTTTCGACCGGTGATCACGATGTGGTGCTGGTAGTTGATTTTGGGGCTCAATACGCCCAACTAATCGCGCGACGGGTGCGCGAGGCGCGGGTGTACTCCGAAATAGTTTCACGGCGCACACCAGTTAGCGAGATGCTGGCCCGCCGACCCAAAGGAATTATTTTTTCGGGGGGCCCAGCTTCGGTACACGTTGATGATGCTCCGTCGATCGATCCCGCAATCTACGAAGCGGGAATACCAGTTTTAGGAATCTGTTACGGCGCACAACTAATCGCGCGCGATTTAGGTGGCGAGGTGCGCATGACTGGCGACGGTGAATACGGTCGCACCACGATTACTCGTTCGGGATCATCGGTCTTATTAGCCGAGATCCCCAACGAAGACTCAGTCTGGATGAGCCACGGCGACGCGATTACTTCGGTCCCCGAAGGTTTTGTTATCACCGCGTCGTCGCCCAGTGCGCCCGCGGCGGCCTTTGAAGATACCGACCGAGGTTTCTTCGGTGTTCAATTTCACCCCGAAGTGCGTCACACCGAGCGCGGCCAAGACGTAATGCGCGCGTTCTTATTTGATGTGTGTGGCGCGCGACCAACTTGGACCAACACCAACATCATCGAAGAAGCGGTAAACGCGATACGGGCTCAAGTGGGTACTGAAAAAGTTATCTGTGGCTTATCGGGTGGGGTCGATTCGGCAGTAGCGGCCGCGTTGGTTCAGCGAGCGATTGGCGATCAACTCAGTTGCGTTTTTGTCGATACTGGATTGTTGCGCCAAGGTGAAGCCGAACAAGTCGAAGAGACATTTCGGGCCCAATTCCATATTGATCTAGTGCATGTGAAGGCTGCTGACCGATTTATCGATGCGCTTGCTGGAGTGACCGATCCCGAAGCCAAGCGAAAAATTATTGGCGAGACTTTTGTGCGGGTATTTGAAGAAGTTGCCGGTCACGCCGAAGGGTCGGAGGTCGATCTCGCCAACGCAAAATTTTTGGTGCAAGGCACGCTTTACCCCGATGTAGTGGAGTCGGGTGGCGGCGATAATGCGGTTATTAAATCGCACCACAATGTGGGCGGTCTTCCCGAAGACATGGCCCTTGATTTAGTTGAGCCACTACGCGAACTCTTTAAAGACGAAGTGCGCGCGATCGGCAGCGAACTCGGCCTGCCCGACGCCATCGTCTTGCGCCAGCCTTTCCCCGGTCCCGGGCTGGGAGTAAGGATTATTGGTGAAGTTACTGCCGAGCGGCTAGTAAAATTGCGCGCCGCCGACGCTATCGTTCTGGAAGAATTACGCCGAGCGGGTTTAGAAAGTGAGATTTGGCAGAGCTTTGCGGTACTGCCGGCTATTCGCAGTGTGGGGGTAATGGGCGATAGCCGCACTTACGATTACCCGATCATCATTCGAGCGGTAACCTCCGATGACGCCATGACCGCTGATTGGGCGCGCTTGCCGCACGATGTGCTCGAAACAATGGCGTCACGAATTATCAATGAAGTAGACGGAATCAACCGAGTGGCCTACGACATCACCAGTAAACCTCCCGGAACGATCGAGTGGGAATAGAGGAGAAAAATGAATCTTGCTGAACTTAAAGAAACCGCTCAAGCATTAGTGGCTCCCGGCAAAGGAATCCTTGCGGCCGACGAATCAGGGGGGACGATTAAGAAGCGTTTCGACACCATCAATACGGAGTCGACCAAAGAAAATCGACGAGATTACCGCGAGTTGTTATTCACCGCTACGGGAATAGCCGATCATGTTAGTGGGGTAATTCTTTTTGACGAAACTATTCGTCAGTCGGCGGCCGACGGAACTCCGTTTCCTAAACTTTTGGCCGCGGAAGGAGTAATTCCGGGTATCAAAGTTGATGCCGGTGCCAAAGATTTGGCGGGCGCTCCCGGCGAAACCGTTACCGAAGGATTAGACGGTTTACGCGAACGGTTGGCTGAATATCGCGCGCTGGGCGCGCGGTTTGCTAAGTGGCGTGCTACTTACAGCATCACCGATTCGCTGCCATCGACTTACTGTATTTCGGTTAATGCTCACGCGTTGGCGCGTTACGCGGCTCTCTGTCAAGAGGCCGATATCGTTCCGATCGTCGAGCCCGAAGTACTGATGGACGGCGATCACAGTATCGAACGGAGTTTCGAGGTAACTCAAGCGGTGCAAGAAGAACTGTTCCGCGAACTTGAGGCGCAACGAGTTGTCCTCGAAGGCACGCTGCTTAAACCCAACATGGTGCTTTCGGGTTACGGTTCCGCGACTCAAGCCACCGACGCCGAAGTAGCCGAACGAACTTTGGCCTGTTTTGCGATCACCGTTCCTGCGGCCGTGCCCGGAATCGTATTTTTGTCGGGTGGTCAGAGCGATGAACAAGCGACCAATCGACTCAACCTGATGAACTCGCCGGATTTTCGTGGTGCCGCGCACCCGTGGCAGATTTCCTTCTCCTACGGGCGGGCGTTACAAGCCGCGGCGCTCGGCGCGTGGCAAGGGCAAGCCGGCAATAAAACGGCCGCGCAGGCAGCGTTTGCTCATCGGGCGCAACTCAACGGCAAGGCTCGCTCCGGGCAGTACTCGCCCGATATGGAGTCGGCCGTCTGATCAACGCCGACGCTCTCCTCGCCGGTCTTAATCCGGTCCAACGCGAGGCAGTAAGTGCTCCTGACGGTCCGGTACTGGTCGTGGCGGGAGCGGGCTCGGGTAAAACCCGAGTCCTGACTCACCGGGTTGCTTATTTAGTTGCGGCTCGCCGGGCCGCGCCGTTTTCTATTTTGGCGATCACTTTTACCAATAAGGCCGCGGGCGAAATGAAAGATCGGGTAGCCACTTTGGTGGGGCCGATCGCGTCGCGTATGTGGGTCAGCACATTTCACTCGGCGTGCTCCCGCATTTTACGACGCGAAGCCGAGCATCTGGGATTGCGGTCATCGTTTTCTATTTATGACCAGAGCGATGCAGTGCGTTTAACTGATTATGTTCGGCGTGATCTAAATATTGATCCCAAGCAATTTCCACCCCGTCGGCTACACAGCCGTATTTCCGCGATGAAAAACGAACTGATAACTCCTACGCAGGCCCAGACTGATGCGTACACTCCGCCCGAAGTTCGGATCGCTGAGGTTTATGCCGAATACCAGCGCCGCTTACAGCTTGCTTCGGCCGTTGATTTTGACGATCTACTTATGCTCACAGTTAAATTGTTGCGGGATAATCCCGAAGTTCGCCATCGTTGGCAGCAGCGTTTTACCCAAGTTTTAGTTGATGAGTTTCAAGATACCAACATGGCCCAATGGGAAATTATTCGGCTACTAACCACTGAGCATCGCAACATAATGGTGGTGGGCGATCACGACCAGAGCGTTTACGGTTTTCGGGGCGCCGATGTTCGCAACTTGGCTCGGTTCGAAGAAGAGTTCTCGGAAACATCGGTCATTGTGCTCGACCAAAACTATCGTTCCACCCAAAATATCCTTGATGCCGCCAACGCAGTAATTTCGAATAACGCCGCGCGTACCCCAAAGCACCTATGGACCGAGCAGGGAGGCGGCGAACTAATTACTCGCTATCAAGCGGAAGACGAACGAGATGAAGCCCGATTTGTGGCCCATGAAATTAAACAATTAGTCGACGATTCAACCAGCGTCCTTAACGATGTGGCGGTTTTCTACCGCACCAATGCTCAGAGCCGAGTAATTGAAGAGGCCTTTGTTAATGCCGGTATTCCTTACCAAGTTGTTGGTGGCACCAAATTTTATGATCGGCGAGAAATCAAAGACGCACTTGCCTACCTGCAAGCACTGGTTAATCCTGATGACGAAGTTAGTTGGCGACGAGTTATTAACACTCCCAAACGCGGCGTGGGGGAAGCGTCGGTAGCCAAAGTTGCGGCTTACGCGACCAGTACAGGCATTACGTTTCGCGCCGCGCTCGACCAAGCGGCCGCAGCAGGGGTTGGCGGTCGCGCGCTAAGTGGAATTCAAGACGCGCTCAAACTTATTGAGGGGCTAACCGCCGACGCGGAAGATGGGGTCGGCGCACTAATCCAGTACATCGGCGAACGAACCGGTTATATAGCCGAGCTCGAAGCCGAACGATCAATTGAATCTGAAGGCCGTATCGAAAACTTGGCCGAGCTGGTGGGGCTGTGTCGCCACTTTGATCAAGCGTTAGATTCGGGCGACCTTACGGGCTTACCCGAAATCGCCGGTCTCGGCACGGTTCTCGATCCGCCCGCCAATCAGGAGCTAGGCGATAACGATTCGCCCGCGCCCACAATTCCTACCGGGTTGGCAAGAGTATCGGCATTTTTAGAAGCAGTGGCACTGGTCACCACTCTCGACACCGAAACTGAAGGTGAAAAAAGCGCCGTCACGCTCATGACTCTGCACACCGCCAAAGGACTTGAATACCCAGTGGTGTTTTTGATCGGCCTTGACGATGGAGTGTTCCCGCACATTCGATCATTCGACGACCCCGACGAACTTGAAGAAGAGCGACGCCTTTGTTATGTCGGAGTAACGCGAGCCGAGGATCGCTTATATCTTTGCCACGCGTGGAGCCGAACTCTGTTTGGTAATACTGAGTATTACTCGCCTAGCCGATTCCTCAATGAAATTCCCACCGAACTAATCAATGTGGTTGGTCAAGAGCGCGGAGGGTCGGGATTGGGAGCACACCGCGACACGGTGGTCAACGCGGCCATCCGCCGCGGTGGCGATTCGCCCGGAGCGCGCGGTGCCGAGTACTTAGATTTTTCGGTGGGCGACGATGTGACTCACGAAAAATTCGGTGAAGGAGTGATCTTGGGTTTAGAAGGCACCGGCGATCGTGCGGAAGTAGTGGTGCACTTTCGCGATGTCGGCGAGAAGCGGTTGTTATTAGCGTGGGCTCCGCTAAGTCGAATCGTTGATTAGTTACGCAGTATCTAAACTGTCGGATTTTTTCTTAGGTCAGGGAGTAATCGTTGACGGCGGCGGTGTACGCACTCGCAAATCTACGTAGAGCGAATCTTTAGGTGAACCTCTTCCGACCGATCCGACCGAAACTAAGTAACGGTCAAGATCGTCGACTTGAAATTTATTGCCGTTACAGTCGACGTACGCTTTACGCGAATCTCGCCACTTAACGAGACAGTCGCTGTTCTTAGGTAGATCAATCGCCAAGGCAACAATCTTTTCGTTTTCTCGGTCAAGCCAAAATCCGCGACCGCCAAACGGGTTGGCAAAGTAAAGCGGTCCACCCGTGCCGATAGTGCTCGAAAGCTCGGGTTCAAGGCCTAAAAATAAGGGCGCAGTTTTCGGAGTGTCTTTAGTGCCACCGGTAGCGAGAAATATCAATCCCGCGGCCACTAAGCCGGCCACAATCACGATTACGGTGGCAAAAATAAGCACTTGGCGGTCGCTGCGAGACGGAGGCATAGGGTCATTGTCTACCATTTCGTAGTCTCAAACCGCACTGAGCGTCTCAATCACCGCCACTGGTGAATTGTCTCGGTCAACTCGCTTATCGGCCCTCGGATTGGCTACCGTTTGACTTCCCGTTTAACTTTCAGGAGCCACAGTGGATCTCTACGAATATCAAGGTAAGCAACTGTTCGCTCGCTACGACATTCCGGTGTCAAACGGCGAGGCAGTGGAGACAGTCGATGCCGCAGTAGCCGCGGCCGATCGCATTGGTTATCCAGTGGTGGTAAAGGCTCAGGTACAAGTAGGCGGACGTGGTAAAGCGGGCGGCATCAAATTGGCGGCCACCGCCGACGAATGTCGTAAGTACGCAACCGACATTCTTGGTCTCGATATTAAAGGGCATGTAGTTGCGCTGCTATGGATTGAAACCGCGAGCGATATATCCGAGGAGTACTACGCGTCTTTCACCCTCGACCGTTCCGCCAAAAAACATTTAGGTATGCTGTCGGCCGCGGGTGGAATCGAGATCGAACAGGTGGCGGTAGAAAATCCAGAAGCGCTAGCACGTATCTGGATTGATCCGGTTGATGGTTTAACTCCGGAGCAGTGTCGGGCGTGGGTGGCAGAAGCTAAATTGAACCCGGCCGCAACCGAAGGAACGATCGATATTCTTACCAAGTTGTGGCGTTGTTATGTCGACGCCGATGCTGATTTAGTGGAGATCAACCCTCTCATCTTGACCACCGATGGCCGAGTACACGCACTCGACGCCAAAGTAACGCTCGACGATAGTTCGTTATTTCGTCACCCCGACTACGAGGTCTACGACGCGACGCAAGTACGCGACGCGCGCGAGACCGCCGCTCACGCCAAAGGGCTGCAGTATGTGGGACTCGACGGGTCGGTTGGCATCATCGCCAACGGAGCGGGATTGGCTATGAGCACAGTCGATATTGTTAGCCAAGTCGGTGGCTCACCGGCAAACTTTCTCGACATCGGTGGTGGCGCTAACGCCGATGTTATGACCGGTGCTCTTGAAGTTATAACCAACGACCCTAATGTGAGAGCCATTTTTATAAATATTTTCGGCGGTATTACTAAAGGTGATGAAGTGGCTAACGGAATTATCGCTGCGCTTGATCGAGTCGATATTAAATCTCCGATAGTTATCCGGCTCGACGGCACCAATGCCGAAGAGGGGCATGCCATTCTCCAACCCCGCTTGTCGGATAGTTTGCGGATCGAATCAACCATGCTCGACGCCGCACGCGTCGTAACCGAACTCGCGAAGGCTTAAGGGAGTAGTCGTGGCAATTTTTGTTGACGAAAACACCAAAGTTGTTTACCAAGGACTTACTGGTTCACAGGGCCGTTTTTACGGTCGGCTCAACCGTGAATACGGTACGAAAGTGGTGGCCGGCACTAACCCCAAGAAAGCGGGTACCGATGTTGACGGGGTTCCGGTTTTTGCTTCGGTCGCCGATGCAGTAGCGGCAACTGGCGCCACTGCATCGTGCATATTCATTCCCGCCGCGGGCGTTAAATCGGCGGTGATCGAAGCGGCCGAAGGTGGAGTGGAGTTCATTGTGGTGATTACCGAGGGAGTGCCGGCTCACGATGGAGCTTTGTTCTACAACATCTTGCTCCGTGATTTTCCTAATGTTCGCTTGCTTGGCCCTAACTGTCCCGGAATTATTAGTCCGGGAAAAGCCAACATCGGTATCACTGCGGGTCAGATTGCCAAAGCTGGTGGCCCAGTAGGTATCGTTAGCCGTTCGGGCACGCTTACTTACCAAGCACTGTACGAATTAAAACTCCAAGATATCGGCGTGACTACCTGCGTAGGGATCGGTGGCGACCCCGTTCCCGGCACAAGTTTTATCGACTGCTTAGAGGCGTTTGAAGCCGATCCGGAAACTAAAGCAGTCATGATGATCGGCGAGATTGGCGGCACCGCCGAAGAAGAAGCAGCCGAATACATCGCCGCGTCAATGACTAAGCCAGTGGTGGCCTACATTGCTGGCGTGACCGCGCCCCCCGGTAAAAAAATGGGACACGCGGGCGCGATTGTTTCGGGAGGTAAGGGAACTGCGGCCGCCAAGATGGAAGCCTTAAGCGCGGCCGGAGTGATCATCGGCAACAATCCAACTGAAGCCGGCGATCGCATGGTCGAAGTAGTAGCCGGTCTCTAGACGCCCGGTTTCTAGACGCCCGGTTTCTAGACGCCCGGTCTCTAGACGCCCGGTCTCTAGACGCGAGGAGACCCCCGCCCGCGGGCGAGGGTCTCTCGTAGTTAAAAGTTTTTATTAAGGATTAGGCCGCTGGTGGTATTGACGATCCACTCGATTTCTCACCTTGCATGGTCAAGTAACCACCCACGGTAAGACCGATGCAAGCAATCAATCCAACCCAAAGGCCAATACCCCGAGAGGTCGATACTCCGTCGGGCAATCCGCCGACTCCGGTCACCGTCTTGATGAGCACGAAAGCCAGCGCCACTGCGCCGATAACGAGTTGGCGCATGCCGTGAGTCATTCCCATTTCTGGCATTGCCACTCCCGCCGCTTTCAATACCACGCCGACGACCGCCAAAACTCCCAGGAGGACCGCCAGTAAGGGGAGAGTGAAACTCCACGCGCTCGCCGAGCTCCCGTAGGTGCCGAGACCACCGATAGTTACATCGACCCCCAGCCAACTAAAGAACGAGAAAATAAATAATACAATTCCGCTTACGCCGACGACTTGGTCGCCGGTAGTTAATTTACTGAGATCCATGTGAAGCCTCCATGCTCGATATCAAACTCTCGAATTTCGAGAACTTCTAATACCTCACCACGAAATAAGGTCTATGGCAAGGATTAACGATTTCCTGCTCTCTGTAAGGCTTCTAGAGGCGGCGCGAGATACTAAGTTCAGGAGATGAGCAGAATTGGCGTCCTCGCCTCCGGAAGCGGAACCATTCTTCAGGCTTTACTCGACGCCAATCTGCCGCTCGTGGTCATGGTGGCCGACCGACCGTGCGGAGCCATTGCTCGGGCCGAAAAATCTGAATTGCCGGTTGAGTTGGTGCCCCGCGCAACCTTTGGCCCCGATTTCGATCGTGAGGCCTATACCGAAAAAGTAGTGGCGGTACTAAAACGCCATCAGGTTGATCTGGTAGCCATGGCTGGGTTTATGACCATCTTGGCCCAACCTGCTCACGATGTTTTCGGTGGTCGCATCGTCAATACCCATCCGTCTTTACTACCCGACTTTAAAGGCGCCCACGCTATTGCCGACGCGCTGGCGGCCGGAGTGTCCGAAACCGGCTGCACTGTGCACTACGCCAACTTGGCGGTTGATGACGGTCCGATTATCGCCCAAGAGTCGGTCCCGGTGCGCGCGGGCGATACGGTAGAAACTCTGCACGAACGGATAAAAACGGTGGAACGCCGGCTCTATCCTGAAGTACTGAAAGTACTCGTAGATGAATCGGACGGTTAATGACTAAGCGGGCGTTGTTGTCGGTATTCGATAAAGCGGGCATCGTCGAATTCGCGCGTGGCCTGCACGATCTTGGTTTCGAATTGGTGTCATCGGGCGGAACCGCCGCCGCCATCGCCGAATCCGGTATTCCGGTAACTCCCGTCGCCGAGATTACCGGTGTACCGGAAATGCTTGATCATCGAGTAGTTACTTTGCACCCAAAAATTCATGGCGGCATTCTTGCTGATCGCGGTAAAGAAACTCATGTTGTCGATATGCAAGAACATGGTATTGAGGCATTCGATCTTGTAGTTTCGAATCTTTATCCGTTTCGTGAACGCCCCGATATCGAAACTATCGACATCGGCGGGCCGGCCATGGTGCGAGCGGCCGCAAAAAATTATGCGTGGGTCGGAGTCGTTACCAATCCCGCGCAGTACGAGCCAGTGCTAGTCGAGTTGCGGGCTAATGCGGGCACGCTAAGTGACACCACCCGCCGCCAACTTGCGCTCGATGCGTTTGCGGCCACCGCCGCGTTTGATGCGGCCATCGTGGCGTGGCTAGGCGAAGGCGATTTGCCGCCCTACATTGTGTTGCCGTTAGTGCGCACCGACGAAGTGTTGCGCTACGGCGAAAACCCTCACCAAAACGCGGCCCGTTATCGACTAGTCGGCACCGAAAGTTTTTGGGACAACACCAAACAACACCAAGGCTTGGCACTTAGCTATCTCAATTATTACGACGCCGACGCGGCGTGGCAGTTGGTCTACGACTTTGCTGCTTTTGGTGACGATCGACCGACCTGCGCCATTATCAAACACGCCAATCCGTGCGGAGTTGCTATCGCGGGCGATCTCGCTACCGCGTACGCGCGAGCGCTAGCCGGCGACGAACGGTCGGCGTTCGGTGGAGTGGTCGCGTTGAATCGTCCGGTAGATAGTGCGACGGCTGCGTTAATGGTGGCGGGACCGCAAGCCGATGTAGTTATTGCGCCTAGTTGGGAACCCGGCACCCTCGAAGCGCTTACGGCCAAGCGTAAGAACACGCGTTTGCTAGAGGCACCGGTGCCGAGTGCACCCGGACTTCACTACCGACCCATTTCGGGCGGGATGCTGGTGCAAGATGCTCACCACTTTGCGTCATCGCGCGCGGAATGGAAAGTGGTAACTGATCGTCAACCTACCGAAGCCGAATGGCTCGACGCGCAAATGGCGTGGCGCATTTGTGGCCATGTAACTTCTAACGCCATCGTTTTAGTCAAAGACGCACAAGCAGTCGGCATCGGTGCCGGCCAACAGAATCGGGTGGAATCGGGTGAAATCGCGGCCAAGAAAGCCGATGGTCGCGCGGTGGGCGGTGCGTGTGCCAGTGATGCTTTTTATCCGTTTCCCGACGGCATCGATGCCGCGGCTAGTGCCGGAGTCGCGGTAATTGTGCAGCCGGGCGGGGCAATGCGCGACGAAGATACGATCGCTCGCGCTAACGAATTAAACCTAGCCATGGTGTTCACCGGCGAGCGCCATTTTTTGCATTGAAATGTTTAATCAAGGAGAAGTGATCCCTCAATGACGGCCCAACTGCTTGATGGGACTGCACTGCTCGAAGCAACCAAAGCCCAACTCAAAATCCGGATGGCCGCGTTAGCCGAGCAGGGGATAACTCCCAGTCTAGGCACAATTTTGGTGGGCGATGACCCCAACTCGCACGCTTATGTGCGAGGCAAACGCGCCGCGTGCGAAGAAATTGGTATGACCTCGCATCATACCGAGTTGCCTGCCACCACCAACACCGAAGAACTGCACGCCACTATTGCTACTTACAATTCCGATCCAATGGTTGACGCCTTCATAGTCCAGTTGCCGTTGCCTCTCCATCTCAATGAAGAAGCGGCACTACTAGCAATCGATCCGAACAAAGATGCCGATGGTTTGCATCCCGTCAACCTCGGTCGCTTAGTGATGGGCGTACCCGCGCCGCGTCCGTGCACTCCACTCGGTATTCAAACTTTGCTGGCCACTAACGGAGTAGAAATCTCGGGCCGCCATGTTGTGATTGTGGGTCGGGGTCTAACTATTGGCCGACCGTTGGCGCTATTGCTCGCGCTTAAAGAACCCCACGCTAACGCCGCGGTAACCGTGGTTCATACCGGCGTTGACGATCTCGCGTCCTTCACTCGCACCGCCGATATTTTGATCGCGGCCGCTGGGCGCGCGTCAATCATTACCCCCGACATGGTGAAACCGGGTGCCGCGGTAGTGAGCGCGGGAATCACTATGGACGGCCGGAAACTCGTACCCGATGTTGATGAAGCGGTAGGCGAAGTTGCTAGCTGGATTACACCGCGACTAGGTGGCGTAGGTCCGACCACTATCGCCATGTTGTTAGCCAATGCGGTCAGTGCCGCGGAAGGAAAAATTGGGTCGTGACTGAAAGTTTTGCTATTGCTGCCGATTCAGATATTTGCCCGCAGTGTGGTTCGGTGGTTTCGCTCCGCGTCGAACGGTGCGTGGTCTGTGGCTTCACCATGGCGGGCCAATCGGGTCGGCCGGGACCATTTTCTCTCACCACTCTGTTGTTCACGCTGATCGGATTCGCCGCGGTTTATTTAGGTACGCTGGCAGTAGTCGCGATAACTCGTTAGTTAATCAATAGTCAATTAATAGTCAATAATAGTTAAGGAGAGAAATAAATGGCAACGAAGATAACGCTGGTCGACGGAGTGCTCAATGTTCCCGAAGACCCGATTATTCCTTTCATCGAAGGTGATGGAACGGGAATCGATATCTGGCCAGCATCCCAATTAGTTTTCGACGCGGCGACGGCTAAATACGGCAAAACGATTGAGTGGCAGGAAGTTTTAGCGGGCGAAAAAGCATTTAACGCTACCGGCGAATGGCTACCTGATGCCACCGTTGCTTCATTCCGAGAACACCTAATCGGAATCAAGGGTCCGCTGACTACGCCGATTGGTGGTGGTATTCGCAGCCTCAACGTGGCTTTACGACAAATAATGGATCTTTATGTTTGTTTGCGTCCAGTGCGCTGGTTTACGGGAGTGCCGTCACCGGTTAAGCACCCCGAAAAAGTCGATATGGTCATCTTCCGTGAAAATACCGAAGACATTTATGCCGGGCTCGAACTAGAAGAAGGTACTCCTGAGGCTAAGAAATTAATTGGAATGCTGAAAGAATCATTTAATTGGGTGATTAAGCCGGATTCCGGAATAGGCATTAAGCCGGTCTCCGAGAGTGGATCTAAGCGATTAATCCGGGCGGCAATTGAGTACGCAGTGCAGCGCGACCGTAAGAGCGTGACTCTGGTGCACAAAGGCAACATCATGAAATTCACCGAAGGAGCCTTTCGTAATTGGGGTTACGAATTAGTACGCGACGAGTTCTCCGATGTCGCGGTTGGTTGGGACGACTGCGACGGTAACCCCGGCGACAAGATTTTGGTAAAAGATGCGATCGCCGACATCACTTTGCAGCAAGTTCTCACTCGACCAGATGAGTTCGATGTCATCGCTACGCTAAATCTCAACGGCGACTATTTATCCGATGCGTTGGCAGCTCAAGTAGGCGGCATCGGTATCGCGCCGGGAGGAAATATCAACTACGTAACCGGTCACGGTATTTTTGAAGCAACGCACGGAACTGCACCTAAGTACGCCGGTCAAGACAAAGTGAACCCCGGTTCGGTCATCCTCTCCGGGGTAATGATGTTTGAGCATCTTGGTTGGCAAGATGTTGCCGACAACATCGTGCGAGCTCTTGAGGCCACCATTGCCGACAAAATCGTTACCTACGACTTCGCTCGACTCATGGATGGAGCGAAAGAAGTTAAGACTTCACAGTTCGCGGAAGCGATCGTTGAGCGTCTCTAAGTACTAGTTCGAACGGTCGGGGATAGCGCAGTGGTATTAGCCGAGTTAAACATTCGACATACTCGCCACCACATGCCCACGCGTCGAGTGGCGTTGGGCGATACATTTTTACCAACGAGTGGTTCCGCTCACGGCGCCGCGTTGTTGGCCGCGGTGGTCTCCGAGTTTGTCGTCGAACTCGACGACGAGAGTAGAGAACTTATGCCCCGCTTACTGCGTGACGCCCGTTCGGGTCTAAGTGTTCCCCGCATTGCTTTGCGTTATCGAATTCAAACCGACACTCACGGTCTCGACCGGTCGCGTCACCGCATAATTGGTTCGACAGTTAATTCTCCACTGGGAATAGGGGTTCCGGGCATCGTGCTCGAACTCGACTTACACGGCCGAGCCGTTCCGCAGGTGATCGGTGCAGTTCTGGCCGCGTCGAGTTTGCCGCCCACCGCCCGAGCAATCGCCCTCGATGCCATCGAAGCGGCTTGGAAAAATCCTGGCCATTCCGCGGGTTTTATAGTGCGGCGGCTGCTTGAAGGCGCCCTCGATTTGCGCGAGTTTGTGGCCGCGGGAGTAGGCGCGCCGGATAGTTGGGCGGGCGTTCCCGCTGATCGCCGGTGGGCGATGGAAGTACTCGGGCTCAATCCGGATATCCCGCTTACTCGCCGTGATGTGCAGTTTCGTTTCCGTCGTCTCGTTCGTATTGCGCATCCCGATCACGGTGCCGGTGCGGGTGGGGCGGCCGAGCGGCTAGCCGAATTGAGCGACGCTCGCAGTTTGTTGCTTACTGTTTGCGATCTATTGACTCTCGATGGTCTCACCGCCGAGTCGGCTACCACTGCTTTTACCGGTTAGCGTCTTGACGCACGCCCACTCGCTCGCCGACACTAAACCCGTCGGGACACGTTAAATAAGAAATCTATTTATTCGACTGATTGATTTAGGAGAGTATTCATGGCTAAGTCTCCCGTTCACGTAACCATCACTGGCGCGGCTGGGCAAATCGGTTACGCACTAGTACACAATGTGGCGGCGGGTCACCTGTTGGGCCCCGACCAGCCGGTGATTTTACGCTTGCTCGAAATTGAGCCGGCGATGGATTCACTTGTTGGGGTAGCCATGGAACTTGAAGACGGCGCCCACCCTTTACTCATGGGAATTGAACCCACCAGCAGCCTCGACCACGCGTTTAGTGGTGCGTCGTGGTGTTTGCTGGTGGGGTCAATACCGCGTAAAGCCGGCATGGAACGCGGCGATCTGCTTTCGGTTAACGGCGGAATTTTCAAACCCCAGGGTCAAGCCATTAATAAAAACGCGGCCGACGATGTGCGAGTGGTAGTTGTGGGCAACCCGTGCAATACCAACTGTCTGATTGCGCGTTCTAACGCGCCCGATATTCCGGCTGACCGTTGGTTCGCGATGACTCGACTCGATGAAAATCGGGCCAAAACTCAACTGGCCAAAAAAGCCGAAGTACCAGTGCGGTCAGTCACCAACTTGGCCATTTGGGGCAATCATTCCGCTACTCAATATCCCGACTTCGCCAACGCCAAGATCGACGGAACGCTGGCTCCGGAAGTAATAACCGATACCGCTTGGCTCGAAGGTGCATTTTTGGAAACGGTGCAGAAGCGAGGTGCGGCCGTCATCGAAAAACGAGGGGCTTCGTCCGCCGCATCGGCCGCCCGGGCAGCAATTGATTCAGTAAATAGCGTTTGGTCACCCACTCCTAAAGGCGATTGGCATTCACTCGCGGTTGCCAGCAACGGCGAGTACGGAGTGCCCGAAGGGCTCCAATTCGGCTATCCGGTGCGTAGCAACGGCGACACTTGGGAAGTAGTTGAGGGAATAGAACACAACGCGTTCGCGCAAGAAAAACTGCGAATTACGACTGAAGAACTGGTTGATGAGCGCAATGAAATAAAAAGCCTCCACCTTATCTAACTGGCTTATCTGGCTGGCTTATCTAGCCGGTATCCCTATCTTTAGGGTTACGGTGCGTAAATATTGTTTATGGCCAACTCCACCGGCAGCGAAACTTCGCGTCGCGATATTGATCGCTTGGTGGCCTTTAGCGACGGAGTGTTTGCTATTGCGATCACGCTGCTGGTACTGAGCATCCAAGTTCCCGATCTTGCGCAGGGGTCCAATCTCAACCAACAACTTTGGCAGGCCATTCAGGATCAAAATCAAGAAATCTTTGCTTATTTTTTGAGTTTTGTGGTTATTGGTCGCTACTGGCTAATCCATCACCGAGTGTTTCGATTAGTGGTTTCGGCCGACTCAACTTTATTTTCTCTTAACCTTTTGCTACTTTCGCTTATTGCGTTTATGCCTTACGCCACCGAAGTCTACGGTCAGTATTCCGGTACGACCGCCGCGGTGACGCTTTACTCTTTAACTGTCGGCTTAACTGGGGTAGTGCAAGCCATCCTATTGGAGCACTTAAACCGCAAAAAACTGTTGAGTCTGAAAGTGCGTCCTGATCTCTTATCTATTGCTCGACCACTGGCGATATTTATCCCCATTGTGTTTTTATCAGCCATACCATTATCTTTTTTTACCGACGCAGCATGGCTAATTTGGATTATCGGACTCATCGTTGGACAGTTCTTGTTTGCTAATCCGTTCGCTTCGTTTTCTGATCCTTATTCGGATACGCCGCCGGTAAAGCGCAAAATCGCAATTAGGCGAGCAGCCGGCGCTAAGAAAAAATCTACTCCGCCCAAAATAAAAAAATAATTACCAAGCGCTGCTCTATCGAGTAATCGTAACTTGGTCAAGAGTTTCTCCGGTGCGAGCAACCGTGGTGAGTCGTAAACTTGATCCGGCAATCTCTACTCCTAAAAAGTGATGACGGGTTGCGGTGGCTTGCGACGGAGGGGTACCGGTGCAACTGGGGTTACGGGCGTACAGCCCATTACCCCCACCGCCAGTTACGACATAAGTAACATCTGATGAAGAACGAAACCGCTCGTAGTAGTGATCGTGACCATTAATTACGAGGGCGACACGGTGCGCTTCTAAAATCGGCACCCAGAGACTATCGATGAGCGCAGTGGAGCCGTGCGTCGCGCACGAGTAGGCCGGCTGGTGGAATATCACAATGCGCAGCGCGGGGCCGGGGGCCGACAACTGGGTTTCGAGCCAAGTGGCTTGCGCGGCATCGGGGCGGTTGGCATCAAGGAATAACAGTTGAGCACCGGTGATGGTTTTGGCGTAGGGCATCGCGGGCAAACTGAGGTAAGCCAATTGTTCCGCGCCGTAGCCGGAATCTGCATCATGATTTCCGAGAGCAACCCACAGGGGGCGGTCCGCACTACGAATAGCGGCGTACGGAGTCGCGATAGCGGCGGCGAAGCGGCTGGGAGCGCCGTCGGGGTAAACATTGTCGCCGGCGGTAACGAGAGCGTCGACCCGGTGACCGGAGTTAGTCCAAGCGGCCATTGTGTCGGCTACTTGTTGTTGTACTGCTTCGCCGGTGCCCGCATCGGCAAAAGCCACGAACCCGGCGGTGGTACCGGCAAGGGGAGTCGGAAAACTCGGGGCGACGGGTTCCGCCGGAACGGTGGGAGTAGTGGGAGTCGCGACGGGCAGAGTTTGACAAGCAGCAGAGAGGGTTATAACCGCGGCCAGTATTAGCCGAGTCGGACCGGCGTGAAGAATCTTTTTAATAGTCACAGGAGACGTATCGCCTCGTTAGCGAGAGTGTTTCAGGCGATCACGGCGTTATCGCTCACGCGCGTGTTCAACCAATTGGTAACAATCTCCAAAAACTGTTCGGGTGCTTCCAGTTGGGGAGCATGACCAATTTCAGTAAGGATTTCTAGATCGATTCCGGAGTGACGAGTTGTGGCCTCATGAGCAAGTTTTACATCGACTAAACGATCGCGGTCGCCATGAATTAATAGCGTTGGTCGGGTCGCGGATGCGACACCAAGATCGTTATCGGTTTCTTGATTAAGAGTTTGTAGTAACGATCCGGCGGCATCAACATACGCGGCCGATGCTTCGGGGTAAGCAAAACGCTCGGCCGCCAAGTTGATTAGCCGAGTGCGCAAGTCGGGATCAATTCGAGTTTGGTCGTGCAAACTCCAAGACAAACTTAAGTCGACCAGTCGCTCCGGACCTAAAATTCGAGCACGAGTAGAAATCGTGAAGCGCCCGATAGGTGGAATTAACACTGGCGCAAAGAGAACACCTCGTTTCCAATCTTTCGCGCCCAATCGCGGCCACGGCAGCGCCGGATCGACCAGCACCAAGGCTTCTACTAAGTCGGGACGGCGCGCGGTAACTCCCGCACTAATGACTCCGCCCATGGAGTTGCCCATGACGACTGCCGGTCCCATTTCTTCCAATACTTTGATCACAAAATTTCGGTTTGCCACTACGGTGGCGCGACGGTCGGGCGCACGCGTGCGACCGAAACCGATTAGATCAACCGCGGTTACCTCCCGACCGAGGGCGTCAGCGAGGGGTTGGCCCACTGGTTGCCACGAAAGCGTATTCGCGCCCAGGCCGTGTATCAGCAACACGGGTTGCGCGGCCGCCGCCGCCGGGCTGCGAGTGGGTCGCCAAGTTACGGCGTGAGTACGAATCGAGTCAATGGTTCGGTAATGGCTTACCCCCGTCGGGCTCGGGGATGATTGCTCATTGAGGTCAGACTTCACTTTTTTAGAATACGCCATAAATAAGGCATGATGGAGCGATGTTTTCGGGCTTAGTAGTTGGTATCTATGTGGCTTCCGAAGCGGGCGCGCCGATGGAGACGCGTTCTGAGGTTGACGCGTGGGCGGGTCGAGGATTAGCCGGAGACCGCTACGCAACCGCCGCGGGTAAATTTTCTGGCACTCGCGTTGAAGATCAGTTGCGGGCAGTTACATTGATTGAGCAAGAAGCAATATCGTCAGTCACTACTCAGTACGGAATTGAACTAAGCGCGGACCTCACTCGGCGCAATATCATCGTCAGCGGTGTTCCACTCAACCATCTAGTTGGTAGTGAATTTATGGTGGGCAATGTGCGCATGCGAGGATTTGATTTAGCCGAACCGTGTACTTATTTAGAGGGAATATCCGGAGTAAATGTTCGGGCCGCGCTTTTGCACCGAGGGGGTTTGCGAGCCGAGGTACTTACCGATGGTCATATTTCTGTATCCGACCCCGTGACTTCGGTTTAACCTGTGGCCCTTGATCCCAAATCGCTTAGTGCCGACGGGCAAAGATTTTTAACTGAACGACATATTGCCACCCTCACTACTTTGCGCCCCGACGGAAGTCCGCATGTATGTGCGATCGCCTTTACCTGGAACAACGACGACGGAACGGTGCTGATTATCACTGGTGCCGACAGCACCAAAGTTCGCAACATTGAGGCCCACGGTGATTCGGCGCGTGCGGTGGTAGCTCAAGTAGACGGGCCCCGTTGGCTGGCTCTTGAGGGCCCTGCTCAGATTGTTCGTGATGCCGAGCAGGTGGCCGATGCGGTACGCCGTTACGCCGAACGGTATCGCGAACCATCGGTCAATCCCAAACGAGTGGCGATTGCTATCAAAGTCGACCGCGTCCTCGGACGCGTATAGTTCGTTACCTATGGCTGACAAATTTTCCACCGCTGATGCGGTACACGATCTGATTACTACGCTAAGCCGACTCGAAGATCGGTTTCGCAACAGTCCGCATGATCTCGACGAACAACAGATTCTTGAGGGCTACAAATGGATGTTTTCTATTTTGCAAGTCGCGCTCGACACTCAAGTTTGGGCCGATCCCGCTAACCCGCGTTTCGTCGACATTGTCGGCCCCTACAAAAAGTGGGGCGGCGATAACTCCGATGCGTTTTATCAGTTCGCACCAATCGATCCTGATGTCACCTATCGGATTAGTGGTTGTACCGGCGATGCGGTTTATCTTTCGTTAACGGTTTATGGCGGCCCCCGTGATGGTCACTACTCCGAGCGGATTGTGGGCACACTCAATAACCGCGATCATTTTGACATTGCGTCCGACGGCACCTTCTCGGCGATCCTTAGTCGCACCCGTCCCGATGGTTACGCCGGCGCGTTTCTTGAGTTAGCCAACGATGCGGTGGCGGCGATAACTCGTGACTATTTAGAACATCCCGAAACCGGAGTGCGGTGTTCGTGGACTATTGAAGCGGTAGATCCTCCCACTACTTATCGCGAAGATGACGCCGATCTTGCTCGCCGATTTCGTACCGCCATTACTTGGCTCGAAGATCAAGCGCAGATGGTGCCCCTCGGTTTAGGCGAAGCCAACCATATCGACGATCCTTATCCCGTAGCGCAAATCACTTTTGGCTGGGCGGCGGGCGATGCTGCTTACGCGATGGGGAGTTTTGATCTTGCCGACGACCAAGCGCTAGTTATTCGCGGTCGGTCGCCCGAATGTGCGTTCTGGAACTGTTGTTTGTGGAATCAATTTATGCACACCTATAACTACGACTACGAGCGCGTCACAATCAATGGCGCCCAGACTATTTACGAAGATGACGGTTCTTGGACTCTGGTGGTGGCCGCGCGCGATCCCGGTCACCCCAACTGGCTTTCCACTGCGGGGCATCCGCGTGGCCGCATTTGGTTCCGATGGTTCTATCCCGCCGTTACTCCCGAAGTTGTTACGGCCGAAGTGGTTGCTATCTCAGCGGTTCCTACCGCGCCCAGTACCACAACTTCGTAAACCGTTTTATCTCCCCGCGGTTATTTTTTCGACCGTCCCGCATCAATTATTGCGGTGTTGTTAATGACCGATCTTTTGATTATGGCTTTGCTTGGTCTGGTCGCCGGCGGGCTAGCGAACTTAGTTATCTCGCAGTTTTGCAATATTTCTTGGTCAATTCGCGTTACGACATGCTTGTTATCAAGTGCACTTTGGGTGCTGGTAGCAGTTCGGTTTACGCCACCAGCAGTAAATCTTGCCTACGGATTATTGGTTAGCGCACTGATAACGCAGTCGGTAATTGATGCTCGTACGAATCGCTTACCTCGTCAAATCAGTTATGCCGCACTTGCTCTAGCCACCCCGTTGTTGATTGGTGCGGCTTGGCTTTCGGGCCCGCGTATCGCAGTCTTTACCGGTGTTCTGGGCGCAGCTTTAGTTTGGAGTTTTTTCGCGGTTTTGCGGAAACTTAATCCCCGCGCGCTCGGTGCGGGCGATGTGCACTTTGTGCCGTTATTGGGTGCTTATCTTGGCTGGTTGGGTCTTGACGCGCTAGTGGTGGGGTTTGCGTCGGCGCTTTTTCTCGCCGGTGGGGTAGCGGTTATTCAACTAGCCAATTCCGTGGTTAAGCATCGCAACGTTCGGGCCGATGTAATCCCTCTTGGTCCGTATCTTGCCTTCGGATGCTTGATCACAGTTTTGATTTACGCGCGGTAAGGGTTTAGTTTTCGAGCGGTACGCCGAAGTGGTCGGTATAAGGAGTAAACCGCCGGCGAAGTTCATTGGCGTCAAGACCAAAGTCGCCCGCAAGATCGTAAATTACTCCACCGTGTACTCCACGAGGGTGGTCAACCATGAACGCTTCCATCGGGGCACGCGAGGTAGACGGGAACGGCTGTCCGGCAATTTCGTAAATACGGGTCACCATGGCGAGATCGCCGGCCATAAACTCGTTAAAGTCGACATCAATAGTGCGCTCGGGCGGGAGCAGGTGATGATCCCGCACACCGGCGTTAAGCATTGTTTCTACTCGGTCGGCCCAGTACGCACCAATGCGTTGGGGATTAACTTCGGCGGTACTAAACCGAGCAGTATAAGCAATCATGGTCGCAGTTGAGGTAATGACTGCCACCGGATCGCGGTGGGTAAATACAAAGGTGGCATCAGGAAAAGTTTTTAGGAGTATCGGTATTTGTTCAACGTGTTGGGGCGACTTCAGCACCCACCGAGTGCCACCCCGCAGGTGCTGACAACAAGCCAGAACCCGACCCAGGTATTCGTAGGCGGGAGTTTGGTCGTTAGCGAGATACCAGTCGCGCCACGACGGAATCAGCGAAAGAGTTTCGAACAGCTGGGTTGATCCACCAATGGCTAGCAGTTGGATTTCCTCGTGGACATGGTTGACCGTCATGTCGTGCATGCGCTTGAAGTACGGCATGGCGGTGTTGATCATGTCGAGCCCCATGGCGCAGCGTTCTCGCCGCCCCGCGGCAGGGTCAGCACTCGTCATCTCGGCCGCACTCGGTACCGGCTCCAAACTTTCCCAGTAGGGAAGCGATCGGAGTTCGGGATCTTGGGCAAGCAAATTATGGAGATGAGTAGTGCCGGTTCGAGGTTGGCCAATAATAATTATTGGCGCAACAATTTGTTCGTCGAGCACTTCAGGGTACTGCTTGATGTAATTTTCAACTCGTAACCGATTACGCAGGTGACCCACCACTTGAGTATGTGAACTCACCCGTCCCCACGCGGAAAGATCCGCTTCGTTTTCGTAGGCTGACAGCAGTACTGATAAAGGTTCGCGAAACCAATCATCGCCAAAATCGTCAAGCCCAGTTTCGCTCATTGCCGCGGCCAAAATATCGTCGAATTTAAACGATAATTCGGCCGCTATGGGCTCGACCATGGCCATAATTTCGAGGGTGGCGTCAGGAAACTCCGGGTGCGCGAGATCGGTAATCCGAACGGATGCGGGGCGTGACGACATTAAAACTCCAATCCCGATAGTGCCGGTATCCAACCCTCCGAACGCTTTACCGCGTTACGCCAACGGTAGCGGTCGGTAGGTGGTCCGGGTTCGATTATTCGTTCGGGTCGCCAAGTGGCAGCAATCTCGGCATCGTCGGCCCAGATTCCGGTCGCCATTCCCGCGCTGAACGCGGCACCCAAAGTGGTGGCCTCGCGCACCGGTGAAATCTCGACTCGGCGTTGGGTCGCCGCGGCGAGCGCCGCGACAAAAATGGGGTTGGCGCTCATGCCACCGTCAATGCGCAAATTGCCAATATCCAGACCGGCGTCGGCCTCGGCCGCGTCGACCAAATCGGCGCCCCGTTGGGCAATTCCTTCCAGCACCGCGCGCACGATGTGGGCTTTAGTAGTACCGCGCGTCATTCCTACTAGCGATCCGCGCGCGCCGTAATCCCAGTACGGAGTACCGAGCCCAAGCAGTGCGGGGACGAACCAAACATCACCCGTATCCGGACACGCAGCCGCGATAGCGGCCGACTCCGCCGCGTCGGCGATAAGTCCCATGTCGTCGCGTAACCACTCAACGCACGAACCCGCAGTGAGCATTATTGCTTCTAGTCCGACGAGATCGTTACCGTTTTGGCGTCGAGTGACAATAGGAAAAGTTCCGTGGGGGTAACGGCTTTCAGTTGTCGTCGACGCGTTGTGGTCGAGCACGAGATCAAGCATTCCGCCGGTACCAAAAGTTATTTTGGCGTCACCAGGATTTACGCAGCCCTGACCAAGTAAAGATGCTTGTTGGTCGCCCATTATTCCTGCCAGTACCGGTGCACCGGGCAGTGCGGTAGCTGGTCCCAGTAGACCCGAAGAATCCACCACCGTGGGCAGCGCCGATTCAGGAATCCGCAGAGTATTTAATACATTGGCGTCCCAACTTTTATTATCCAGTGTTCGTAAACCGGTAACCGCGGCATTGGTCCCGTCGGTTACATGTTGGCTACCTTCGGTAAGGGCACGACTAATCCAGGTGTCTACTGTGCCCACGCACAAATCTCGATTGCGTTCGGGATCGACGGCATCGAGCAGCGCTTCGAGTTTGGTGGCAGTTTGGTTTGGGGCTAAAGCGATTCCGGTAGGTCTTAACTCCAAACATCGCCCCACCGTGCGAAGATCCTGCCAGCCAATTCCGGGAGCCACGGGCACTCCCGTTTCTCGATCCCAGACCACGGCCGACGCCCGTTGGTTGGCGATACCCACTGCGACTACTGCGTGGGCTTCAAGTGCGGCGCGGGCGAGTTCGAGCGCGGTCGCGGCCATGGCGGCGGCATCAAACTCGACCATTCCGGGTGCGGGAGTTTGTGGCAATAGATCCTGCTTGCGTTCGTCGATTACGCGTGCGTCGGGACCAACTACGGCTACCCGTACCGATGATGTTCCGATATCGATAACCAGAATTTTCCTGGCGGTTACGGCCATGTCGGAATATTTCCAAAATCGCTCACGATCCCAAGTTTTCCGGGGTTAAGTATTCCGTTGGGGTCAAGGGTAATTTTTATTTGCGTCAACACATCAAGTCCAGATCCGAGAGCGGTGCGCATGAAGCGAGCGCGGTTTAGTCCGATGCCGTGGTGGTGGCTGAGCGAACCGCCCGCGTTGAGTACTGCTTGGGTGCCGGCGTCCCACGCGTCACGGTAGTACTGCTCTTTATTCTCAGGTTTAGCGGCAAAGGTGAAATATAAGCAGGCACCATCAGAGTAAGCGTGAGATTGGTGGGCTGAAACCTGCGCGGTTCCGGGTACGGCGGCAATGGCGGTTAACGCGTTTTCGTAAATGGTGTCGAGTTCGCTCCAGCGAGCCGAAATTTCCATAGTGTCAACTACGTAATCAATCGAAATTAATGCTTCGAGCGAACTTACATCGTTGCGGTGAGCCAGCCAATGTTCTAGCAACTCCTCACCATTAAGAGTTTTGGCACCGGCACATTCTTCGATCACGATCGCCATACTTGCGTCGATAATTTTCGGGTCACCTTCGTCCATAATCAACAAGGGGTGCAAGTCGGGCCCAGTGGAAAAATGTCGGTCACCTTCAATTGCATCGTAAAGCCGGAGCACCGCGGGAGTGGCGCCGCGCTGAATGATGCGACGGCAGACATCTAGGCCGGCGCTAAACGACGGAAAGGCAAAAGCGGCTCGGCGTTCACTCACTGGCGCGGGATGAATACGCAAACGCGCTCCAGTGATTACTCCCAGCGTTCCCTCGCTGCCAACAAACAGTTGAGTGAGTTCGGGTCCCATGGCGGCCCGCGGCGCACCTCCCGTACTGATAGTGCGACCGTCCGCTAACACCACATCGAGTCCGATAACCATGTCTTCAATTTTTCCGTAGCGGGTAGAAAACTGGCCTGCGCTTCGACACGCTAACCAGCCACCAACAGTAGAAAGATCAATTGATTGAGGCCAATGACCCAAAGTGCAGTGGTATTTTTCTCGCAATTCTTCTTCGAGCAAGTTTCCGAAAGTCCCCGCCTCGACATCAACAATCATTGAATCGCGGTCAACCGAGCGAATACCGCTAAGCCCAGTTAGATCGAGGACCACACCGCCGTAAATAGGAACGCTGGCTCCCGCTACTCCGCTGCGCCCAGCCGCGGCGGTTACCGGAATTTTGGCGGCGTTGCAGAGTACGAGTACGGCGGCAACTTGTTCATGAGTATTAGGGCGAACGATGGCGCCCGCCCGCACCGCGACTTCATTATTTTTAGCCCACATCATCGCTAACGGCCACCAGTCACGACTGGCTTCGGCGATCATTTGCGGGTCGGTATTAATTTCGGCTCCGGTTGCTTGCAATGATGCGAGCAGTTCTGCACTCGGGATTATGCGCTCGGTGGCGAAGTGATCGCGCACCGAATCGGATGCCGCGCCAAACGCTATCGGTGGGGTGGGGCCACCAGAGACAGTTTCGGGCATTGGTTTTAGTTAGGCCGTTAGCAAATCAAGGGGAGTTTCCGGCAGATTGGCCGCGTTGCGCTCGGCGGTAATTGAATTACGGTAAGCCACTACGCGCTTAGTGATTTCGTCCGCCGACCATCCGAGTTCGGGTCCAATCAGATTGGCTACATCGCCGGCCGCGGCGGCAGTGGCATCACGGGCTAGCAATCTCGCCCGGGTGCGGCGGTCAAGAACATCATCCAAATCACGAGCCATTTCGTAGCGCACCGCGAATATTGCTTCGGCCCGTAAGTAGGGGAGGCCGGGTACTAATGGTTCGGCCAAAGTGGGATCACCGGCAATCAGATTTTTAACGACTCCGGCTTCGCTGCCGTAGCGGCCGGTTAGATGCAGATCGGGATGAGTGCTTCCATCGTGGCTGCTCATGCTGGGCTTAAATCCTTCGGCCCCTACCAGCGGCAAGTTTTTAGTTTGGCATTTCTTTCTGCGCCCCAGTTTTCGTCCCGCGGCATCAATGGTGCCAGCGGCCATGCGGCGGTAAGTAGTTAATTTTCCTCCCACAACGGTTATTACGCCGCGAGTTGAAACTCGGATGCCGTGGCGACGCGATAAGTCGGCAGTGCGTTCGCTGTCGGCACTACGAAGTAGCGGCCGGAGACCCGCCCAAGTTCCGATCACATCGGCAGGAGTGATCGGTTCTTCTATCGCGGCGTTAATCGCGTTAAGTAGATACTCGACATCTTCACTACTGCACTGAGGTTCTTCAACTCCACCCGCGTGGTCGGTATCAGTAGTTCCTATATAAGTGGTGTTGCCCCACGGAACTACAAAAATCGACCGGCGGTCTTTAGCCACCGGAACCACAATGGCGATGTCGTTGCGAATTTTGCTCCACGGTACGGTGATGTGGATGCCTTTAGCGGGTCGGATTGAGTTGGGGTCGGCGTGTTCATCAAGCGCGCGAATTTCATCGGCCCACACTCCCGTGGCGTTTACGACTACCGCCGCTCGCACATCAATAGTTTTGCCGTCGGCCTCAACTTGGGCGCCGCGTACGGGACCATTTTCGTCTCCCAGCAGTCCAACTACTTTTGCTCCGTTGGCAATCACCGCGCCCCGCTGCGTCGCCGTGCGGGCGATAGCGAGAGTCAGACGGGCGTCGTCGGCCTCGGCGTCGTAATAAATATAGCCGCTGGCCACATTCTTTTTTCGAAGAGTGGGCATGTGAGCAATAGCAGCACCTTTTCCGATCCGTTTATGGGCTTTACGAATTCGCAAACCACCGGTGAGGTCGTACATCCACATCGCGGCACCGAGCGCACGCGCGATCTTGCGGTTGATAAGGCCGTCCTTACTAAGAATAGGAATAAGAAACGGAAGTACATGCACCAAATGCGGCGCATTACGCAACGCAATTTGACGCTCAAGTAGCGATTCGTAGACCAATCTAAACTCACGCTGCTGAAGGTAACGGATACCACCGTGAACCAACTTTGAAGATTTAGAAGATGTGCCGGAGGCGAAGTCGTCGCGTTCAACTAACGCAGTGCGCAAACCCCGACTCGCGGCATCAAGAGCACAGCCAACCCCAGTAATACCACCCCCGATTACCAAAACATCAAACTCTTCCGCTTCGAGTCGCTCAAGGGCGGCGGCGCGATCAAAACGCGGTGGGTTCATATTTCTCGGGTTCACATTTCCTGGTTCATATTTCTAGGCTACCGACGCATGCTCATAGCATCTGCTTCGTTGAGGGTGTTAGATGACTTGGCCGGGGGAGCCGTCGGCAGTAACGACAGGGAGTTCAGCGTCAGCCCACGCCAGCATTCCCCCTGCGCAGTTGATGGCAGTCATCCCTGTCCCGATCAAGGTTTCCACCGCGGCCGCCGATCGCCCGCCTACCTTGCAGACCACAAATATTTCGGTAGCGGCGGGAAGTTCACCAAAACGCGTAGGGAGATCGCCCAGAGGAATCCAGTTGGCGGCAGGAGCGTGACCGGCGTTCCATTCTTCCGCTTCGCGTACATCAAGTAGATAAGCGCCGCCGTTTACCCGCTGGTTCGCTTCGTGCGCTTCTACTGTGGGTAGTGCAGTTTCGTCGTTACGGTTAGTCGAGTCCATACTCTACTCAGCCTAGCCGATTGCCATTTACGGCTAACTAACCAGTGCCTCTCGGCCCTCAACCCACGCCAGTGATGGATGGCGTAATTTCGATAACAACCGAGCTTCGATCTGGCGTACCCGTTCGCGCGTTATTCCCAACTCAACTCCAATTTTATCGAGCGTCAAAGGAGTATTCCCGTTGAGACCAAAACGCAACTCGACAATGCGTTGTTCGCGCGGAGTGAGTAATTTGATCAGATTGCTAATAATGCTTTGATGAGTTTCGTTGTTAATAATCGAGTCAGAGAATTCTTCGTTATCGTCACCTACGGTGTCGCCCAAGACCATTGATCCGTCGCTTTCGTCACCAATTGGTTGATCGATGCTTGCGACAGATGCAGGTAAAGATCGCAGTTCCGCGACTCGCGGAGCCGGCAATCCGGTAGCAATTGCTAACTCTTCGTCGGGTAGCCGGTGTCCAGCTTGTGTTTCTAATTCGTCGGCGGTGCGTAAGACCAAGCGCAGGTCGTCTTCAACATGTACTGGGAGTCGAATAGTGCGCCCGCTATCGGAGAGGCCGCGACTGATGGCCTGACGAATCCACCAAGTTGCGTAGGTTGAAAACTTAAATCCTTTTTCGAAGTCGAATAATTCGACTGCCCGCAATAACCCAACATTGCCCAACTGAATAAGATCACCCATCGGTAGTCGAGTGCCCAAATAGCGGCGCGCGATTGATACCACTAACCGCAAATTGGCGCAGGCTAAATCTTCTCGGGCGCGCCCACCTTTTCGACGCATTACGGTAAGCCGACGCTGCTCGGCCGCCGTCAATTTATTTTTAGCGTCATCCAACTGGGCCGCGGCTTCCCGACCGAGTTTTACCGCTAACCCCAATCGGGCTTCGCCGTCCTTATCGAGAAGTTGGTAGCGACCAATCTCTTCTAGGTAGGCGCCCACCGAATCGCGATCAGCACTGTCGCGAGACCGAGGTTTTTTGACCTTAGTCGCCACAATTACCCTCCTTGGTCTAGATGGCTTGGTCTAGATGGCTTGGTCTAGATGGCTTGGTCTAGATGGCTTGGTCTAGATGGCTTGGTCTAGATGGCTTGGTCTAGATGGGTATAGAACGTGCTCTGATGCGAACCTCAGCCGGCTGCTATTTATTCCTTCCCTGCTGGACTTATTGACCGAGCGTACTGGGGGGTCAAGCGCTCCGGCGATTTCTGCTTACTGCAAGGTGGCCGACCGGCTCAACGCCTACCAATCTCAACCCTGCTTTTACTGGATTATCTCAAGACATCGAACTCGCGGGAATTTATCAACGATTAGAGGAATACCGGATTAGAGGAATACCGGATTAGAGGAATACCGGATTAGAGGAATACCGGATTAGAGGAATATCGGGCCCAGACTTGCTTGCCACCCGATACGGAAATCGCCTAGATCGGTAGTGGTTGCGCGCGTGCGTCGTTATGACCGCGCGTGCGTCATTATGTAGATATGACACTCCGAGTTTCCAGCAAACTTCCGGCCAACTTGGTTAACGCAGCTGCCGAATTAGTTCGTAATGGTTTTGTGCGGGCGCTACGGGTTGAATCAGAAGTTCCGTTGTTTAGTACCGAGGGTGACGCCGGATGGTTTGGTCCTGATTCGGTGGTGTGGCGGGTGCACTCCGATCTTTCTACTTTGGCCGGCGGCTTACGGGCTTTGCTCTACCAAACTTTGCATCCATTAACGATGGCGGGAGTGGCCGAACATTCGGATTACCGTCACGATCCGTGGGGACGCCTGCACCGCACCGCGGAGTTTGTGGCCGCCACTACTTACGGAACTACCGAGGAAGCCCAAGCCGCCGTTGATTTAGTCAAGCGAGTCCACTTACGAGTTAAGGGAGTGGCACCCGACGGTCGGGCGTACAGTGCGACCGACCCCGACTTGCTCGCGTGGGTTCATGCCACTGAAGTGGATAGTTTTTTGGCGGCTTACAACCGCTACGGTCCCGGGTTGACCACGGCCGATGCCGATAGATACGTGGCCGAGATGGCCGTAGTGGGGCGCGCGCTCGATTCTGATCCCGTTCCTGAGTCGGTAGCCGAACTTGCTGAGGTACTTGCCCGCTATCGTCTGCACGCGAGCGCGCAAGCCCGTGATGCACTTAAATTTTTAGTATTCCCACCCCTCGATTGGAAACTGCGCCCCGCCTACGGATTAGTAACGGCCGCGGCCATTGAACTGCTTCCTATTTCGGCGCAACTGGAATTACGCTTGGTGTCACCGCCTCTAGCTGGGTCCGTGGCCGTGCGGCCGGCGTTGCGCACTTTGCTCGGCACCCTGCGCTGGGCGCTGGGCGAGGCGCCCGCTTTGGCCGCCGCCCGCCACCGCACCCGCGTTTAAGCGAACGAATTCAACCTAAAATTCGCGAAACAATCCGTCACTTAGAGCGATAGCAATTACGTGAATATTGCTAATACAAAATTTACTACCCGCCGCCTAGCCCGTACGGGTCTCGCGGCCGCGGCAATCATCGTGCTCGGACTTAGTGCCGCGGCGTGTCAAAACTCTCCGGTTCCCGCGAGTTCAACCAGCACTACCGCACCGACCGTCCCCACTGTTCCGGCCGCACCTACGAGTGTGCTTTATCGCGGTGTGTGTGCGAGCACGCTTACCGCTGGCGTTTCGGCCACGATAGCCAATGTATCGATTACTGAAGCTTCGGGCATCACGGCCAGCCAAGATCATGCCAATGTTTTTTGGGTTCATAACGACTCGGGCGACTCCGCGCGCGTCTTTGCCGTTAGCAACACCGGTGCTGATCTCGGCACCTGGACAGTAACTGGGGCAAGTGCGGTTGACTGGGAAGATATTGCTATCGGCCCTAGTGCGACTGCCGGCACCGAAGCGCTCTACCTCGCCGATATCGGCAACAATTCGCTATCACGCGCCAGCGTGGTGCTGTACCGAGTTGACGAACCGGATCCTGCCTTAGGTAGCGGGGCCACTGTCATTGCCCAATCTTTAACGCTTACTTATTCTGATGGTTCTCACAATGCTGAAGCACTGCTAGTCGATCCGGCCGACGGCTCGATAACCATCGTCACTAAAGAGCCATCGGGAGTGGCCGGTATTTATACTGCTCCGGCACCGTGGGGTTCGTCGGCCGTGCTCACTAAAGTGGGTCAGATTTCGCTACCGGCGAACACACTGGTCACTGGTGGCGATGTTGCCCCTAACGGCGAAACGATAGCGCTACGCACTTACGGCTCGTTGCTGGTATTCAACCGCCCCGCGGCGTCAACAGTCGCCAACGCACTAACCGGCACTTCGTGTTCGGCCCAAGTGGCGACTGAGGGTCAGGGCGAAGCGGTGGCGTTTCTGGCCGATAGTTCTGGCTACATGACGGTTAGCGAAGGTGCTCACCCCGACTTGCACTTTTTCTCTCTGTAAGTAGATATTCTTGCTTTTAAATCCGTTTTCGTCTGATGCCCGTAAGCGCATCGTTTGTTTAATCGTCAGGGCCAGTGACACCGAAGACGAGATCATCTAGCGCAGCTTGAGAGACGATGATGTTGAAAGAATTGCGAGTTCGTATTTTATTTTTAACGGCAATAGGTGTCGTCGCGCTACTTGCGCTTGCCGCGTGCACACCGGTAACTAGTCCACCCGCAACTAGTCCACCCGCAACTAGTCCACCCGCAACTAGTCCACCCGCACCGGGAGTAGCGCCCGGAGTGGGAGAACGCTACGACATTGGCGCCATCAGCGTCACCGACGTTTGGGTTGATCCCGCAAGTGGTTCCGATGCCAACACCGGTACCGCGCGCGGTCAAGCGTTGCGCACCGTTGGCGAAGCCTGGCGCCGCATTCCCGCGTCGGTTACCTTGACTCAGGGTTACCGACTGCAATTGGTAGCGGGCGAATACCCCGCGAGCGCACTGGTTAACTACTGGGAAAATCGCTGGGGTACTGCCGTGCACCCAATTATTCTTAACGCGGTCGACGGCGCCCACACGGCGATATTCCGTAGCGACATGAATGTTTTTAATACTCGCTATCTCTATGTAATCGGCGTCGACATCTTGCCTAATCGCGATGCGTTTCACTGCGAGCAGTGCAGCTATGTCTTATTGCGATCAATGGAACTTTCTGGTGGCGCGCGAGCGGCTCACGAGACTGTCAAGATAAATCAATCTGATCATATTTACATTGAAGATTCAGATATTCATGGTGCCGACGACAACTCCATCGATTTTGTCGCGGTTCAGTATGGACATATTCGCGGCAACCGTATCCACGATGCCCAAGATTGGTGTGTCTACACCAAAGGTGGTTCGGCCTACATAAGCGTGGCTGAGAACGAAATATTCAATTGCGGAACTGGTGGTTTTACTGCGGGCCAAGGAACTGGTTTTGAATTTATGACCAGCCCGTGGCTTCATTACGAAGCGTACGGAATTTCAGTTACCAACAACATCATTCACGACACCGAGGGCGCAGGTCTGGGCGTCAATGGCGGCTACAACATTTTGATGGCCTACAACACTCTTTACCGAGTGGGGTCGCGCAGCCACGCAGTGGAGTTTGTTCACGGCCGTCGGGGTTGTGACGGAGATACTGCTACTTGTGCCGCTCGTCTAAGTGCCGGCGGTTGGGGTGGCACCGGAGCCGAAGTCCAGTTCATTCCCAACAAACATATTTATTTCTTCAATAATATTATTTACAATCCGGCCGGTTTTCGCTCGACCTGGTCGCATTTTTCTGTACCCGGTCCGGCGACTCCTCCCGCGGGCAGCAATGTCGCTAACCCGTCGCAGACCGACGACGACTTACGCATCGCGGGCAACATCATCTGGAACGGGCCCACCGATCTCGATCTTGGTCTTGGAGGCGGTTGCGACGCCGGTAACCCCACCTGTTCCGCCGCGCAATTGCGAGCCGACAACGCCATCAATACGATCATGCCGCAACTGGTCAACCCTGCGGGTGGCGACTACACGCCGGTGGCCGGCGGCAATGTGACTCAGCGCGCGCCGACCGCGATACCGAGTTTTTCGTGGAGTGATGCTCCTAGTACACCGGCGGTGCCCGCGGGCACTTCCAGTAATTCGATTGGTCGCAATCGGGCGGGTGCAGTACGAACGGGTTGGGGTTGGCCCGGCGCGTACTGACCGAATGCGACTATCGGTTTAAACGCGGCGGGGCGGGCGAGGAATAAACGGGCTGGTACGGGCTACATATTCTTCATAGCCCGGCCGCTTCTTTACTAAAGATTTTTCTAACAGAGTCACTCCGGAAACTCGACGCAGGAAAATTGTCATTACTAGCGCACCAATCAAACCGATTGCCCCCAAACCGGTTTCGGCGGCCACCAGTGCGATACCCCACCAAACGCACGCGTCGCCAAAATAGTTGGGGTGACGGGTGTATCGCCAAAGACCTCGGTCCATTACTCGACTAGCGTTTTCGGGGTTCGCCTTGAAGCGCACTAGCTGGGCATCACCAATCGCTTCAAAGCTCAACCCAATAGCCCAGACCACGATTCCGATTACTCCGAGAACTCGCAAACCGGGATCATCAGAAACTTGTCCGAGTTGCACCGGTAGCGAAACAATCCACATCAGCGTTCCTTGCAGCGCGAATACGGTGAAAAGGCTCACCCACCAAAATTTTTCGCCCCAGTGTCTCCGCATGGCTTGGTAACGGAAGTCTTCGGGAGTGCCCCAATTGCGCCAGCCTAAATAAATAGCCAACCGTAATCCCCAGAGCGTGACCATGGCTACGATTACCCATTGCCGCAAGTCGTACCCTGACACGGTTGCTCGTATCACCCACGCCACTACGACAAAACCAAATCCCCACACTGGATCAACGATCGAAGCGTTGCGTTTAATGAGGCTTACGACCCAAGTAATCGACATCAATATCGCAATTGCACCGGCTGCGACTAAGAGCGAGGTGGCAGTAGCACTCACGATTTAGTGGACCGCGATTCGACAAACGCGCCTGCACGCGCCTGCAGTTCGGTATCAATCTCGCGGTCGAGCTGGAGCCAAGTGTTGTCGAGCCAAAGAGTAAAACCAGCTTCGTCAACGGGGACTTCTCCCCGAGGAATGCGTCGCATCCACGCGTAGATCGGATCATCGTTCGGGATTCCTTTGAGAATCCCACTGAATGTGTCGAGACCTTCAAAACCAACATGACCCAAAATCACGATGTCGGCCGTGGGCGCACCGGAGACGAGTGCGTAACTGCCGGCGGGTCGCGGCGGAAGTAGATGTTTAAGATTCCGTAGTCGCTGCGCTCGTTCCGGATCGTGCCCACCGATTTTTTCTAGCGCGCGCGCCGTCTTTTTAGGATTAGCACGAGTTCCTTCGGGGAAAATTACCGATACCCCGTCAGTGCCCATGCCGGCTGATAGCGCACTCAAGGCCGCGAGTTCGGGGGCCGCGTCAGTCGCGGTGCGATCAAGAAAATGATTGTCACCTCGGTTACCCCCCACATCAAGGGCCGGATCAGACAAGAGTTCACGTTTCAGTACATAACGGGGAATAGTTGCGGCGGTAGGGGCGACGAGAAAAAACGAGACAACAGAGTCGGCGAGGCTGGCGTGGCGCGCGAGCACAACCACGGGTCCGGGGCGGATGAGTTCGTTGCCGATGACACGAAGTTTTAGTCCGCAGGTAATGCGCAAGGCACCGACTAATCGAGCGGCCCACCGCCGTTGCAAAGAGTTGAGCGGCGCGGGTTTTTTTATTTGTCCCGATGCCCACAGATAAAACGCAACTAAAAGACTCGCAACTTCTATCCAAGCCCAGCAAAAAGCAAATGCTACTAAACGCAAATGCGGCATACGCCGAGGTGCTCGAATGAGATCGTAAAGGCCGATAATTATCACCCAGATCGGCAGCAACACCGTTAGCAGAATCGCAGCAATAAAAACTGCGGGCACGCTTACTAGCCGCCTACGAATTACCGTGCTGCGTTTGTTCACTTCTCCAACTCGCTAGGTGGGCTAGGGGCTTGGCTTTATATCGGTCGCCGCGTATTCAAGAACTCAACATTGTCGTGCAAAATCAACTGCTGATCAGCGTCATCGAATTCTTTTAACTCGGAAAGGTAGTCGAGCGGTTGGGGCATACCTTCAATATGAGGCCAGTCAGAGCCGAAGAGCACTCGGTCGGTACCCATAACCTGAGCAACTTCATAAACATCATCTTCCCAGAACGGATTTATCCAAACATGTTCGCGAAAAGTATCGGCGGGATCGTTTTCGAAGTAGTTGTAAGTCTTATTTTTGGCCGAGTTCAGCTTTTTGAATAGGTCGGGTAAAAATTCTGCGCCATTTTCGACCGACGCAATCCGTAAATTCGGGAAACGGTCGAAGAGCTTTCCGTAGACCAAGGTGATGAGAAAGTCGTAGGCCGCCCGTTCAATGGCGAACATGCGCACGGTGGGGCCAAATCCGCCACCGCTAAACGAAGAACTGAAGGCGTCGTCGGCGTAACCCTGACTGGAGTAGCCCGAGTCGCCGGCGTGAATGACCACCGTTATTCCGGCTTCGTTGACTCGAGCCCAGAAGGGGTCGAACATGGAGTGAGTCGGAGGAAATTGACCGGTAGCGGTTATCGGCGCGGCCGGTCGCATGACTACTACTCGAGCATCGTTGGCTAGTGCCCACTCGAGTTCGCGTACAGCCCATTGAGGATCACTTAACGAAATGTACGGAGCAGTGAAAATTCGGTTTTTGTAGTTGCAGCCCCAATCATCTTCGATCCAACGATTAAATGCGGTGGCCATAATGCTCACGCCTTCGGGATCGTTCTTAAGGAGTTCTTCGTAGAGCACACCGAGAGTGGGGAACAGCCAGATTTTTTCGAGTCCCTGTTCGTCCATCGCTCCTAGCCGAGCGTCGCGATTTTGATATTCAGGGCGGATAGGTTCGCGTTCGCGTAAGAACTCAATGGGATTCTTTCCTTCGGGGTTTCCGCGGAAGTAGTCGTGCATTGCTCCCGCCTTCGCAATGGGATTAAAGGTGGGGTTCATCACCGCGCGGCTTACTTTGCCGCCAACTACGTGATACTGCCGACCATTAATTTCACACCACTCAACTATGCGGGTACCCATCTTGGGGTCGAGATGACGAGTAAAAGCATCGAGCGCCTCGTAGTAGTGATTGTCGGCGTCGAATACTGGAAATCCAAGGTTGTCGGCGTCCATAGGAAACTCTCCTTACGGCTCAAATAATTACTCTTTCAAGCGTAGAGGAAAATAGCGCAGCCGGTCTGATTAGAAAACTCAATATAGGTCTAGTGCTAGCGGTCGTAAAGCGAGATGAATACTGGCCTACGCGGGGTTGCCGGTGAAACGATTTTGGGCTCCAGTACGATAGAAGGTTCATGGATAATTCCTTGACTTCATCGTCGCGTTTCGACTCGCCGGTCGCGAATTTTTGGTCGCGTTACCGGATGCTTTTGGTCGCGGGCGCGGTTCTGTTAGCCGGATGCTTTCCGCCCCCACCGCCCCCGCCGCCGCCGGTAGGACCGGGCACAATCGCCGGCCCCAGCGAACTCACCGCTGCTCAAATTGCTGCTTATGTTTGTTTGGTTAAAGGCTGTCCGACGACGGGATCTAATGTTCCCCTGGGTTGGAAGCCCGAAATAACGCCCGAACAAATGGCGCAGCTTTACATTGACGAAGGCAATGCTGCCGGAGTTAGAGGCGATATCGCGTTTGTGCAATCAATTTGGGAGACCGGTTGGTTTGAGTGGCCAAACTCGCCCGACCCTGCCGACGTTCCCGCGCCCGTCGATAACACTTGGCCAGGTTTTGTTTTGGCTCGCGATCACAATTACTCCGGAATGGGTGCTTACACCGGCAGTAATCGATTTATGCGCAAGGATTTTCCGTATCAAGGAGTGCGGGCCCAGATTCAACACTTGCGCAATTACGCCGACGCGGGCTCACGGTCAAACAATCTGGGCTACCCTCTCGAACTTCGCCCCTACCTCACCGCGAGTTCTTACGACTCTTTCGTTTATAAAGGACAGGCGCCGTTATGGGTCAATCTCAACGGCAGGTGGGCCGTCCCTGGTACCACCTACGGCCAGAGTATTTTAGGCATCTATAACCAAATGCGGGCCTCAGTTGGTCTCGGACCCGTAACCGCTACCGCTGATGCGGGCGTGACCGCTATGGCTGATGCTTACGGTGAAGATTTACTCAACTCAACGATGCGCTACTAGACGTGCTACGATTTTTTCAACACGAAGTGGTCTTGACCGTTCGTACGACCTAGCCAAGCTTTATAGCCCTTAGTACCGGAGAATATTCGCACGTGAACCCCCGCACCTCCACTAGCGACTCTCCGAGTTTTACTCTAGGCTTAAGCGAATCAAACCCGAGCATGATCGCGCGTGGCAACATTGCCGCCCCGATCACAAACTACGGGCAACCAATCCAAGATGCGCCTGCACCCGCAGGTGGCTTCGAGGGAAAAGCAAGTTAACTAGTAAATAACTAGAACATTAAAATAAAGGAGCAATACCATGCCGCAGGGCACAGTTAAGTGGTTCAACGCAGAAAAAGGTTTCGGATTCATCTCCCGTGAAGGGGCTGACGATGTCTTCGTTCACTTCTCGGCGATTGAAGGAACCGGCTACAAATCCCTCGAAGAGGGTCAGCGCGTCGAGTTCGAAGTAGGCCCCGGTCGTAAAGGCGAAGAGGCTCGCGACGTAAAGATCGTCTGAACCAATTCATTCGGTAGATCCGGTGGGGTTGGGGTTCTCCCTAAGCCCACCGGTGAACCGGTCTCGTTCTTATAGTTAAGTTTTCTTAGCCGCCTTCGGCTCGTTTGATCGCTTCGCGATCCACGCCGACACCGGGCTGGCCAATCTCTATTCCTTCGGGTAGCTCCACGTGAAGTTCGTTGCTGTCGTCTACCGCGGCCTCGCCCTTTATCAGCGTGGCGCTCAATACATGGCCCCCGTGTTGTCGGTCGTCGGAAATAAAGTGCAGGTGATAACCCGGCACTTCCAGCCCAGCAGTGTTGTCCGGAAAACGAAATCCCACCAGAGTTCCGGTGGCTTGGGTTAGCGACCATTCAGTTTGATGTGCGGTTACTTCAAGCAACGACGGGTAGGGCGGAGATTGGGCCGCCACGCTGCGCAGTTGCAGATCGCGAAACTCTCCGTCCACTCGGATTGCATTAACCGAAGTCAACGAGGGGGTCAGCGCGTCGAGTTCGGCATCAAGCGCAGGCAGGTCAAGGGGACCATCGAGGTGGGCTCGATAAGTCGCCGAGAAGTTGACGACCACCGCAAACGGAGTGAGGGTCGCGTCATCGACTCGCAAAACTTCGCCGGTAGATTTAATTGTCCAGCACTCACCATCGACGATCAACATTTCGCCATCGAGCCTTTGTAGCGTTCCTAGGCCAAGATTGCCGTGGGCCAACAATTCACCCACGCTTAAGTCGCCGTCGTAGCGGCCGGCCATAATCGCATCAAGCGTGCTGGCCTGCCACACCACTCCGTGGCGCGCGGGGTCGTGGTCGAACCCATTTCGATTCAATGCTTCAATGTGCAGGGCGCCGATTAAACGATGGTCAATGATGTCGGTAGCCACCACACCGACAATACCGGCACTAGTTATCCCGTGTCGCTTTTGGCGATTCTTTGCGCTATACTTACCCCTTAACTAATTCTCTGATCCAGATGCTCGGCTCAGAGGCTCAAACTCGCTTTGGGTTCAGATGTTGGTTCGGTTTTTATATTCCGAGCGCCGCCGGGCTCCGTCGGTCAGAGATCTCGAAAGGTAATTGTGGAAACTCGTTCCGATCTCCGTAATGTGGCGATTATCGCCCACGTTGACCACGGTAAAACCACGCTCGTCGACGCCATGTTGCGCCAAACGGGAACATGGAGCGCGCATCAAGAAGTCGCCGAGCGGGTCATGGACTCCATGGATTTGGAGCGCGAAAAGGGCATCACCATCTTGGCCAAAAACACTGCGGTGGCTTACGGCGACGTAAAGATCAACATCATTGACACCCCTGGTCATGCCGATTTTGGCGGCGAAGTTGAGCGAGGTTTGACCATGGTCGACGGGGTAGTGCTACTCGTCGACGCCAGTGAAGGGCCGTTACCGCAGACTCGATTCGTTTTACGCAAAGCCCTTGAGTCGCGCTTGCCCGTTATTTTGGTTGTTAACAAAGTTGATCGACCTGATGCACGCGTGGCCGAAGTGGTAAGCGAAGTTGAGGAGCTATTTCTTGATCTTGATGCCGACGAGCACCAGATTGATTTCCCTATTATTTATTCGAATGCTCGGGCCGGAGTTGCATCACTCGATTCCGAAGATCCCGCGCTGGTGCTATCGGAAACTTCTTCTACCGACGGTCTCAAGCCACTTTTTGAAACCATTCTTGATCGCATTCCCGCTCCGACTTACGACCCGCAGCATCCGCTACAGGCTTTGGTAACCAACCTCGACGCTTCGCCGTATGTTGGTCGTATCGCCTTGTGTCGCGTCCGTCACGGAATTCTTAAACGGGGCACTCCGGTTGCCTGGTGCCGAGCCGACGGAACTACTGAAACCGTTCGTATCACCGAACTCTACATAACCGAGGGACTCGACCGCGTCGATGTCGACGAAGTTGGACCGGGAGAGATCGCCGCCATTGCTGGTTTGGCCGACGTAACTATCGGTGAAACTTTGGCCGACCCCGACGACCCGCGACCGTTGCCCGTCATTCATGTTGATGCCCCCAGTCTTTCGATGACGATTGGTATAAATACTTCACCGCTTGCGGGTGTCGACGGTTCCAAACTTACGGCGCGTCAAGTGCAAAATCGTTTAGAGACTGAACTGATCGGTAATGTTTCTTTGCGAGTTCTGCCAACCGAACGCCCCGACGCGTGGGAAGTACAAGGACGCGGCGAACTCCAGTTGGCGATATTAGTTGAAATGATGCGCCGCGAAGGTTTTGAGTTATCAGTAGGAAAACCAGAAGTAGTCACCAAAGAGATAGACGGCAAGGTCCATGAGCCGGTTGAGCGAGTCGCTATTGACGTTCCCGAAGAATTCCTCGGCGTAGTTACCCAACTTTTGGCGTTGCGCAAAGGCCGACTTGAGCAAATGATCAACCACGGAACCGGCTGGGTGCGCATGGAATACCTAGTTGCCGCTCGGGGTTTGGTCGGTTTTCGTACCGAATTCCTTACCGAAACTCGAGGTTCGGGCCAACTCCACCACGTTTTCGAAGGTTACGAGCCGTGGCACGGTGAGTTGCGGGCTCGCCCCACTGGCAGCATGGTCTCTGATCGACGCGGCTTTACTAGTGGTTACGCAATTATGAATCTTCAAGAGCGGGGGCAGCTGTTGGTTGGTCCCGGAGTCGAAGTTTACGAAGGCATGATTGTCGGCGAAAATGCTCGGGCTGGCGATATGGATGTAAATCCGAATAAAGAAAAAAAGTTGACTAACCATCGTGCCTCGGGATCCGATGATCTTGTGCGCCTAGTGCCACCCCGAGCAATGTCGCTAGAACAATCTTTAGAGTTCATCGCGGTCGACGAATGCGTTGAGGTAACTCCCAGCAATATTCGTCTTCGTAAAGTCGAACTATCCGCCGCGATTCGCGGTCGCGATAAAGGTCGTAGTAAAACCGGAAAGTAAGAAATAGAATTCAGAAGGGAGAGTCATCATGGCCGGACGTCAACGCACAACCTTTGCCAAGCTTCAAAAAGAGCGGGCTCGCCAGGAGAAGCAGTCGGCCAAGCGAGCTAAGCGGCAAGGCATTAACCCCATACCTGAAATAGACCCCACGCCTATTGCCGATCTCAACGATCCTTCTACTTGGCGCTACGCCGACGAGATTGTGGCGGAAGCGACAGAAGCAGCTGAAGCGACTGAAGCGGCGGAAGCGGAAAGTGCCGCGGACGACCGCGCAGCCGTTTCCGGTTCTGAACCAGAAACGACTACGGAATCCGAATCTGAAGCCAACGAGGCTTAACTAGTAAGCAATTCGTCTACTTGCGCTAACGCGGGGCGGGGATCGGGGTGCACGACAATTCCGTGCATACCAATAGCGCGCGCCGCCTCTACGTTGGGAGCAAAGTCGTCAAGGAATATTGATGCCGCGGGGTTTTCGATGCCGAGTCGAGCCAATGCCCGCCAATAGATATCGGGGTCGGGCTTACGGATCTTTTCTTCGCACGAATCGATAACTGCGTCAAAAAGTTCGCCGATCGGAAGCTGGGCTCGCCAAACATGGGAGTACTCGGCAATATTGTTGGTCAGTATGGCCGTTAGTAGACCTTGTCGGCGCAATCCTCGCACATAATCAATTACCACGGTTCGGTCGATTCCGTCGTCAGTCATCGCGCCAAATAATTCGGCGGCATCAAAATTTATTCCGAGACGATCGGCGTGTTCCCCGATACCGGTGAGTGCAGTAGTCAAGTCGACTTCACCTCGCTCCAGTTGGTGCCAAGGGTGATCGTTGTCTTCGTGGTAGTCACCAAATACCACCGAGACCATTTTTTCGGGGGCGACCCCTTGAGTTTTGGCGTACGCGTGGGCCGCGAGAAACGGCGACGGAGTAAATACGCCGCCGTAGTCAAAGATCACTGCTTCGATTTTGGTACTCACGGTTATTGTCCACCCGCCATCGCGATGGCCGCCAAACGATCGCTATTTCCTACATCGATTACTTCGATACGAACCCACGATCCCATTCGTCGTGCGGTCGCCCGCATCGGTCCTACGCGAATAGCCGACAAGTAGCGAACTTCAAGTTCGTTCGGAATCGGTGCGTCGGGTAGCGAGAGCAAAGCTTCTTCGGCCAGTGCCGAAATTGCTCCCCCTTGCACCGTTTCTGCCCAGTTGAGAATGCGTTGGTGGCGCGGGGCTTCAACTACTCCAGGTGCCACGGTGTAACTCTGAAGCAGCTCGGATACCGGAGCCGAGGGAGTAGTCATGTGCGGGCTGCTCTCCGCCATGGCTTTAATGGGCGCGATACCGAGATCTTGAGGTCGAGGCGAAGCGATAAAGGTTCCGAGCGATTCGGCCACCACTGCATCGACACCGGCAATGGTGAAAGTTGCTTCGGTAAAAATCAGCGTGCGGCCAATTTTCAGTAGCCGACCGGTCGCAATCAGTTCAGAACCGACCGGAACGGGCGAAGTCATTCGCACACTTAAATCGGCGGTCATACATACCTTGGGTTGAGTGTGTTGATTGGCGAGCGATCCAGTAACGATGTCGGCCCAAGTGAGCAACACCGACGGCCTAACTAAATCGCGTCCGGGCAAACAAAGTTCGGGAACAATCTGACCCCGTCCGACCAGCGTGTCACCTTGGGCCACGACCGAACAACCCAGTTCGGAGGTAAACCCAATTCGATCACGCGGGTCACCTCCTCTGACGCGATGTTCCATTTATGGTTTCATCCGATCTTTAGTTGTAAATGAGTAAACGATAGTTCATGAAATCTATCGGTTCGACGGGCGGTGGTCGTAATTTGGCTTACCTGTGGCCAATTTATTGGAATGGGTGATGGAGCACGTTAGTTGAGCTCGGCTAGCAGTTCGACCGCTAGCGCGCGTCGTCGAGCTGCAAATTCTGGCGGCGAGATAACTTCGGCATCAGCAGGCAGACTAATAAGCAGATGATTAATCTGTTGTTCGCCACTTACGGTTACATCGATTTCGACTTGGCCATTACCGATATCAGTTTGATCGTCTCGTCCGGTTATTGAAGGCAGAGAATCTATTGCGTCGGCGGCGATAGCAATGCGGATTATTTGAGTGCGATCACTAAGTACAAACGATTCCGGAACTTCGGTCCACGGTATTTGATCCATTTCTTGTTCACCAATTTCGGCATCGATTATTCGATCAAGGCGAAAGGTTTTAGTTTCTTTTTCAGTTAGGTCACGGGCGCTTAGGTACCAATTTCCCCAGCGAGACCAGACCCGAAATGGCAACAGTTCGCGGGGGGTAGTCGAATCAGAACCGTCGCGCCGATAGTGAATTTTGATTGAACGGTACGCAATCATCGCCTTACGAACTATCGCAAGAGCGGGAGGCACATCGACCGGTATTCGTAGTTCTACCGCGACTTCGTCTCGCAGTTTGGCTACGGCTCGGTCTAGAGCGGGATCCGGTTTAGACAAGAGGGTTTGCATCGTTTGCCCCGCGATTAATAATCGCAGCGCTCCATCACGATCGGGTGCGGTCGCCTCCAATTCGCGTAACCAGTGGTCTTTAGTTAGTAAAATTCTGTCGTTTTCATCAAGGAGAAAAGCCGCACTCTCGTCTACAAATAAGCTTTTATGGCTGGTGTGGTAATTCAGATAAAGGACTGCGTCGAGAACTAAACGTAAGGTCTCTTCATCTATTTCGACGGCCGTGGCGCAGTCGCTAAGGGAAACCGATTTTTGTTCTTCGACCATTCCGAGAACTAAACGGAGAATCTCAAACTGTTTTTGTTTAGTAAGCGCGGCCATTATTTAGCACCGGCAATCGCAGTTAGATGATCTCGAATCAAATCGCGTAATTGCGGGGGCGAAATCACCCGAGCGTGACCACGAAAAGCCAGAAGACGAACTCGCGTTGAGTCGTAATTCCGAACTTTAAATGCTGCTTCGATGGTGTCGTCGTCGGTGCTCACATCGCCGATGATTTCGGCACCAAACTCTTCTACGAATGCCGCGACATAGTCGCGGTCAACGTCTACCCGAGCTTCCAGTAGCGGGTCGCGGCCCCAAGCATTGGGGTCGAGATTGAACGCTTTTTCGGCATCAAACCAGTCGGCCACAAGAAACGCATCGGTAGACCCGACCCCTTTGACATTTTCCATACGATCGAGTCGGTAGCGTCGAATAGCTTCTTTATCAGGGTCCCAACCGGCGAGATACCACCATTTTCGCCATTTACCTAGCGCCCACGGCTGGATGAATCGTTTGGTCCCTTCAAACATGAACTCAATTGCTTGGCCGTCGCAAATAGCGTCGCGCAGAATCGCGACTAACGGATGAACTTGAATAACGATTTCGGCTTCGGCGTCGTTAACACCAGTGCCGATTTGACCGGCCCCACCTTCAATGCCTTCTATGTTTATGACCGTGGCGGCGCTAATCAAAGCGGTACGTTCGTTGCTGTTAAAAAATGGCGGTGCTAATCGGTAATGGCGGTCGCGCTCGTTAAAAGTCACTTCTATTCCGAAACCCTTGTCGAGATCTTCTAAGTCGCGGCGCACTAATCGTCGGAGTGACTCCCACTCAGGGCCTTCACTTGCTAAATCACTACTACCAGTGCGGCCCTTTTCGTGATCGTAACCTTCAACGTCTAGCGTTATTGAGTCAAGGGTTGCAGCAATGTTTTCTTCCTTACACTTTTTAAGATAGGCCGCTAAGTTAAGAATTCGTTCGGTCGGGCTAACTCCAGAATTTTCTTCAGTCACAACTGCGGCTCCACGATTACTTTTCCTATCGCTTTTCGGTCCGCAACCATACGCAGAGCCGAAACTGTCTGATCGAGGGTGAACCGTTCCGAAACCAGCGGATGCACTTGTCCGGCAGCAAACAGTTCGTGAAGTTCGCGCTCGTCGCGTTCGGCGGCCGCCGGATCGTTACTGGCAAAGGTGCGAATATCGAGCGCTTTAATAATCATGCCTTTAAGCAACACCAAGTTTAAGGGTATCCGAGGTATGGCTCCCGACGCGAAGCCCAATACGACAAACCGACCACCAAAACGAGTCGCTCGCAAAGCCGCTTCGGAGTAGTCGCCACCCACTGGATCGAGCACCACGTCAGCGCCGCCGCCGGCTATTTCTTTGATGCGTTCTTTTAGATTTTCGGTTTCGTAGTTAATGGTGGCTTGAGCCCCTTTAGTTCTCGCCGCCGCGAGTTTTTCTTCACTTGAAGCCGCCGCGATAACTCGTGCCCCCAAAAGGTGAGCAAGTTCAACTCCCGCCATACCTACGCCACCACCCGCGCCGAGCACCACCACCCATTCTCCGGATTGCACATCGGCCACACTGCGTAAGGCGTGATACGAGGTGGCGTGGGCCACGCCGAACGCAGCCGCTTCGGCGAAAGTCGACGACTCAGCCATAGGGCGGAGAGCTATTGCCGGCATTAGGGCGTATTCGGCAAAGCCGCCGGAAAACGCGCTTCCGTAAACCCGATCACCCGGTCGAAATGTGTCGACTCCTTCTCCGCACGCAGTAATTACTCCTGCGAGTTCGCTGCCCGGGATAAACGGTACCGGCATCGAAACTTGGTAGGCGTTAGCGATTAGTAGCGAGTCAGCAAAATTAACTGCGCTGGCGTGCACTTCAACAACAACCATGCCCGGACCAGGAGTGGGCACTTCAGCATCTTCAATTACTACATTTTCTAGTGGTCCGTATTCTCGGCACATAGCAGCACGCATCTGCTCATGCTGCCACGGTTCGCAGGGGCGTGCCAAAGTGAATTAAAGTTACCCTCTGGTATTAAATCAATCGAAGGAGAACAGTGTCCAATTCGCGTATTAGAATTGTTATAGCTTCTGTATTGGTTGGGTTCGCGCTGATTCTAGGTACTACTCCGGCTGGCGCCCACGCCGAAAAAAAGGTATCCACGGTTACATTCACAGCCGTTATTACCTCTAACCAAAAAGTTCTTTATAACGCCGGTGTCAATAATTCGCTCACTTACGGTTGGAATCGTCTGGTCGGCACCGCCACTGTTTACGGTGTTCTGAGCGACATCGAAATGCTCGGTAATGTTGACTACAACGAAGGCAGTGGTCCTTTTTACGGATTTGTCACTATTACCCAACCCGATGCCACCTTGGCGCTAAAAATGACCGGCAAGGCGACGGCGTCACTTAACCGCGACTCATTTTCACCCGGCACCGAAACTAAATTTAAGTCCACGCTAAAGGTGATCGGCGGATCGGGTCGATTTATTCAGGCTAAGGGTGCCGGAGTTTGGACCGGTAACCGCACGGCAGAATTGGGCGAGGCGGTCACGATGAAAGTCAAACTCAAGGTAAGCGGACTTTCCCACTAGTTACTATTTTGAGTTTTCCGGTAGTTAAGGACAGCCGGTAACTTCAACATCACTCTGTCCGGATGGCGCCACTCCGCTAGCAACGGGAGTGTTAGCAAAGCGAGCCTTAATCCAGCCGACCATATCGGTGGCCGAGCTCGCGATTACTCCACTATGGCTTTGACCCGGATAAACCCAGCGTTGCATCTTTTGACCGATTCCACAGAGTTTGTTGGTGAGCAGTTGGCTAGAGACGGTAGGTATTTGTTCATCTTCCCCACCGTGAATAATAAGCAGCGGTATGTTGTTAGTCGTGGTGATATTTTTCGGGTCGTTAGCTACGAAAAGTTTCTTCCATTCGGGCACATCAAACGGATTAGTCAAGTTGGTTTCTTCAATCGAAATATCTCCCAGCGTGTCGGAGAGATAACCCGAACAGCCCTTTTCGAGTTCATCTAGCAACGCGATTCCCTTAGGAGTAAGAACTTTATCTAGCGGTGCCTTCTTGTCACCGTAAGCGGCGTTAAGTCCACCGGCACTCATAAGCAGGTAGTAACGAAATTCGCTGTCCTTGAGATAGTCGTAAATGAGATCGAATTGTGATGGCGGTGCACCGGCAACCACCCCTTTAAGATTTAGCTCGGCCGCATACTTAGGAGCAATAGCGTGGGCGTACATAGCCGTTTGACCCCCTTGCGAGTGACCCCAAACCACATAGTTTTTACTTACTTGTACTTTGGGCAATTGCGCGGCGGCCCGCACGATATCGATGGTGTTTTGCGCGGCCGCGATTCCGGCAATGTAGGGATGCAGTCCCGGCGTGCCTTCGCCCTGATAATCGCTGGCAGTAATAAGCCAATTATCGGCGAGTAGGCCATTGGCCAACTCGTCTATCTTTTCGGGCTTTAGCGACGGCGCGCACTTATCGGTCATGCCGTTAGTGCCGTGTCCCCAACTGACCACGGGGTATCCCCCCTTAGGCGCGGCGGTATTGGGAACTACTACTAATCCGGTTACTGGTATCGGCTTACCGCTAACAGTTTCTGATACGTACATCACGCGGTAGACGGTTCCGTTTACGGTGGGCGCTAAAACTTTTTCTGATTTAAGCAGAGTGCCGGCTTTTTTGCCGCTCAGCGAACTGGGAGTTTTATAGAACGCGGGCAATCCGTCGGGCGCGGGTGCGCTGAGCGCGACTCCTTGGCTCGCGCCAATCAGGCCGGCGGTAATCGCAATCGTAAGTAACCAAACCCGTGCTTGTGAGCGTGGTTTAGAAAATAGCGCCGCAGTGCTAAACATTTATATCCCCCTCCGCTCCGGATGCATTTACATCTAGAGGCAGATAGAACTATTACATAAATCGGCTAGGCCGTCAGGCAATCCTAGGCCGTCAGGCAATCTTGGGTGCAGCGATCTATGGCATGGCTGCGATTCGCTTCTATATAACTTATGCACAAGGTCGTTCCTTGGGCCCGAAATATATCGAGCAGAGTACGAACGACGAGTTCAGTCGCAACCGGCGATGGCCACGGCCAGGGATCGGGAAAAACTCGGTGCCAGTTGGGCGAGTGGACACTAGGCGCGCGCCAGCCGAGGTGGAGCATGGCTAATTCATCAGCGGCGTTGAGATAGTTTTTCTCAGTTTCGTAGTTAGCTCGGGCTTCAACCTGAAGAGCTCCGTTGGGGTCGACCAAAACTTGTAGGTATCGAGAGACAGTCTGAAGAGCCTGGGCTTCGGCGACTTTGCTATTAATTGGTGTGATAGAAGCCGTTTCAACAACCGGAAGCGCTTCTTCCAGATTAAGAATCACGATGCGGTCGGTTCCGGTGCAACAACGGTCGATGACATTTAGCAATGCGTCAAAGAACACAGGGCTTGCCTCAATTAGCAGCTTTTCTTGGTCGGGAATCGATGAATTGGTCATGAAGCCAGTATGACGAAGGGGTGGGACATTGGTTAATGGATATGCACTCCGCGGGTTTTACTGACATGCGTGTCAGGGTTTTGGTCTTATCCGCTATCGGCTCGCTATCGGCTCGCTATCGGCCCGCTATCGGCTGGTACGCGCGTGTCCCACTCGCGTTGGATAGTTTTCTCATGAAAGAAAATTATGAAAAGGGGGATGGAGAAAAAATGGCGGCTATTTCTCACATTGGCTCGACTGTCTCAGCCGACTTAGCCCAACGGGTCGAAAACTTAGAAGATCAGCTTGATCGTTTACGGCGCTTAGTGGCTTTGTTGGCCGCCACTGCGCTGGAAGCTTTAGCCGACTGACTAACTGCCGCTCGGTAAGTCGCGAGCAAGAGTTCGCGACGAGGAGCATCGATGTTGGCGTCGGCCGCAATGGCGTCGGCGGCAGTTTTAGTTTCGGTTACGTAACCCGCCGATCGTAAAACCCAACCCAACGGAAGATTGCACGCGCGCTCAAGGGCGGCTAAATCATCAAATGACGGCGATGCGTCGCCGGTCGACCAACGGCTGATCGTATTTTGTGCGACGCCTAAGCGCTTAGCTAATTCAGTTTGCGTAAGTCGGCCGCGGTAAGCGGCCCGAATGGCCTCACCGATTGGATTGCTGCGGGCTTTGAGTGCGGTAGCAGGCATTTTTATTTCCTCCAGAGGCCGATACGGTTTATTAAAGACGATCCCATTGTAGACACCTTCGGTGACAATTTGGTTATCCAAAATGCTGGTATCCAGAAATGTCCCAGGTCAAAGTTAAATTATCAAAATACCAGTGGGCAAACTACCGCCCAGTAACCGCTCCTTAAAAATAATCACCAAAGGAGAAAGACATGGCCAAACGCCGGAAACGTAAGCCCACCCCGATCGCCGATTCTGATGACGAACTTACTGAGGAAGACGATTTTTATGAGGAAGACGATATTGTTGAGAAAGGCGACCTCATTTGGTGGATGGAAAATGACGAGATATTTGCCAAAGTGGCCGATGCCGCCGATGTGGCCAAGTGGGGTATCAACGGTACCGAGCGAACCGGAAAATCCTAAGGGTTCGGGCAACGCTATGCGGGTATTTAGTTTTAGAGCTCGGTCTTATCGGTCCAGAGGGCCCGTTCGTCGCCCATAGGGTCTAGGAGCAGCGGCCGGTCCACATCGAACTGCTGAGTTGCTCGTCGTTCGAGGTCGTAAGCATCCCAACCAGGATTGCCGGTGCGAGCAAATGCGATCCACGCGGCGTGCATGGCGTCGGCAATGTCTTGACGCTCCGGTCCGTCGCCAGTCATCACGCTAAGGCCGGGACGATCAAGGGCGTCCCACATAAATGGCAATTCAAGCGCGTGGCAACTTCGCAACGCCCCGCCAAAGGCCGGAGTAGCCCAAGTGAACAGATACATAAATACCGGCCGGCCTTGCGCCACTTCGGCTTCGGCTAACCGAATAGCCGGAATACGAAACACTCGGTCGGTGGCGATGGCAGTGTAGAGATCGGCCACCGATGTATCGGGGCGATTGACGCGGTAGGTGGCAAGAGCCGCCTCGGTTTCTTCGCCAAATTCTGAGCGCATAACCGCAATAACTGCGTCGTGATCCATCTCGCCAATGCCGAGATCGAATACATGAAACAGCGTCATTTCGTCGGCGGTCGTTCCCATCATCACCGGAACATCGCCAGTTTTACCCGCGGCAATGGCAGCTAGTGGTGGTTCGGGTAACACAGTTCCGTCAACCACCGGCATAAACGGCATGCCCGTGCGGCCGCTGTGGGCCAAAATATCTTTCTGCGCTTCAAGGATGGCTTCTACCGGAGCCGCTTCGAGTTCGGCCACCGTGGTGATGCCGGCATCGGCGAGCACTTTGCGAGCAGTAGTAGTGGCGGCTTCGCGACTTAGCGTAAAACTGGCCGATCCCGACTGCACAATGGCCCGATGAAACAGTCCTTGTGCTTGCGGAGTGCCGAGCAAAGTTCCTGCGCTCATGGCCCCCGCCGACTCGCCGAAGATTGTCACCTGATTGGGGTCGCCACCGAAGTTGGCGATGTTGTCGCGTACCCATTCGAGGGCAGCAATTTGGTCAAGAATTCCCGCGTTACCCGAACCAGCAAATTCTTCACCGAAAATATCGTCGAGACACAAAAAGCCGAACGCACCCAAGCGATAGTTGATGGTTACCACTACGAGATCACCGTGTTGGGCAAAGCGCGTGCCGTCGTAAATTGGAGTTGAGCCAGCACCGTTGACGAACGCGCCGCCGTGGATCCAGAACATTACCGGACGGAGCGCGTCGTCGAGTCCCGGGCTAAAAATATTAAGAGTTAAGCACTCCGCTTCATCAAACTCAGGTGCCGGTGCACCGAGCGATTGCTCAAGAATCGATTCGAGTTGCGGGGCGACGGGGCTGGGTTTAGTCGCCGGCCGCACTTGCTCAAAAGTTTCGATCGGCCCGGGAGCGCGGAACCGATATTTTCCTACTGGCGGCGCGGCGAACGGAATACCAAAAAATTGATAGATGTCTTCGCGAACCAAGCCGCTTACTTTTCCGGCGGTGGTGTCGACGATAGGTTCGATGGTGTCGGCGGCGGCCATAGCGTCCTCCTGAAGGTTCGCGGTTTCTGACAACGTTAGTGGTGCACGCGCTAGCGGCGCAGATGCCCGACTAGCCCCGATGCTCTTACGGCCGGAGTATTGATTGCCGTCACGAGCGCGGCGGAAGAAGCCACCACGCTCACTTGAGTGCGGGCTCGAGTGAGGCCGGTATAGAGCAACTCTCGGCTGAGAACCCGAGCGGGCGCCTCGGGCAGGCACACCACCACCCGGTCGAATTCAGACCCTTGGGTCTTGTGGATGGTGCTGGCCCACCAAGTTTTATGTTCCCCGACTTGCGAAGGGCTTAGCCGCCGCCAGCCGTCGTTAGTTTCGAATACCACTTTTAATTCATTCGCAGAAGAGTCTTCGCTAGAGATGTCGTTTACTACTAGGCCAGTATCGCCATTAAATAAATTATTGAGATAGTCGTTAACGGTAATCATTATTGGGCGACCCGCGTACCACGCTTGGTCAGCATCGCAATCGGGTATTTGTTTTAGCAATTCAATTTGTATTTTTTCGGTCCAGTAGTTGACGCCAAACTTTCCGTAGCGAGTTGCGCACACCACATTGTGTTCTACACTTTCACGCATTGCGACATCGATATTTCCGGCGCGCGCTTCGGTAACAACTTTTAGCGCCGCAGCGACCGCTTCGTCTTCAACTTTTTGAGCCGCATCATTATCAGTTGGATCTATCCAAGCAACATCGGCCCGTCCTTCACTTAACAGCGCGAGCACGGCATCGGTTTCACCACGACGTACCAAATCGGCGAGTTCGGCGATTCCGGAACCCGCTTCGAAGCGATAGTTGCGCGTGAGTTTTACCGTACGAGCTCCGAGATCGCTGGCGGCCGCAATTGAGCTGGGGTCGGTCGGGCTGGTCGTGGCCGCAGCAACGATGTCGCCCAGTACCGCACCGGCTTCCACGCTCGCGAGTTGGTCAGGATCGCCCACCAGAACGATTGATGAGTGGGGAGAGAGTGCGTCGAATAATTGCGTCATGAGAGCCAAATTCACCATTGATGCTTCGTCAACCACGATCAAGTCGTAGGGCAACGGATTGGTCGTATTAAATCCTGCCGAGTGTTGAGGCGTGATACTCAAGAGCCGGTGCAAGGTGGTGGCTTTGATCTGAGCCAACCGCCCACGAGCGGTTGAAGCAGTGGGCAAGGCTTCCATTTCTTGATGAATAGCTTCGGTCATACGGGCGGCGGCTTTTCCGGTGGGCGCGGCGAGCGCAATCGCACTAGGTCGATCACCATCGAGCGCGATGCGGGCGGCGAGAAGTCGGGCGATGGTGTGAGTTTTTCCGGTACCGGGCCCGCCCGCGATAACGGTGAAGTTTCCTGCCAGCGCGCGGCGCGCGGCGTCGCGCTGAAGATCGGGCAGATCGGTCTCGGCTCCGTAGACAGCGGTTAGAACCGTTTCAATTTTGTCCGCTTCAATTTTGTCGGTATCAACTTGTTTATCGGTAGTTGTACCGGCACGAGTCAGTACTGCCGCGGCGAGTCGCAACTCGTAGTCGTAGTAGCGATCCAGATAGAGCCGTTCGCCGTCAAATACCAGCGGCACGATAATTTCACCGGGTTGAGCATCTATCACCTCGCCCGCCGTAACTATTCGCACTGCCGGACTGGCAGTTAACGAGGCTCGCCATTCGTCGGGGCTGGGCCACGTAAGTTTTTTAGTTCCGTCGGCGACCTCAACGCCAACATCGGCGTTATCGATCATCACGCACACATGGCCTTCGCGAGTGGTGCGCACTGCTAACGCCGCGCCTAATACAACATTCTTATCTTTGATATTCATAAGCCGAGCAATCGCCGCGGCCGCGTGTACATCAATCGGTTCGAATATTCCTGCGTTAACAAAACCTTCGAGATGTTTCACCGCGGCAGGGACGGCAATAGCTATGGTCATCGCGACCTCTTGCTCGCGGTGGTCAGATTGCCGGCCAGCAGATCGCTGGTTGCTACTACTAACTCGGATGGCAACGGCCACGAGAACACCCCGTTAGGCTCGCCGTCGGTAATCGGAGTTTGAGGGCCCGTCATACCCCGTACAAACAAGTAAGCCACCCCTCCCAGACTTTCTTTGGGGTCGTAGTCGCGTATCCGAGAGCGCAAGTAGCGGTGCAGCGCCACCGAATACAACAGTGCTTGGAGGGGGTAGTGATGGTTAGCCATCTCCACCGCTAACCGACTGGGTTCGTAATCGCGGGCGAGCATTGGTTGTCCGGGCTCGCTTAGACCGTTGGTCTTGTAGTCGCTAACGACATACTTCTTTGTCGTGCCGCCCCCAGATATTCGAAATATTGTGTCAATCGAACCAGTTAAATGACCAACTAAATCAACATTAAATAATCCGGTACTAAGTTTTTCGGCCCATGGTCGCAACGGATCGTCGGCGTCCATATGTGCCAATATCAAATTACCCAAGTCGCGATCGGTTGCTGGGTTATCGCCATCGCCCAGCCGGAGTTCGAACGCGACTTCCGCAAGACAATCGGTCTTTTTGATATCGGCCAGAGTTTTATTTTCGAGCTGCGATCCGAGCGGACTTTGCATTGCCGCGAGCAGGCCGGCAACGAGCGCTTTTTTGTCAATTTCTTCTTCGACACCACGCAGATTTTTATCGACGCGTTTTCGTAACTCGTCTTCAACATCAGCCGCGGCAAAATCGAGATCGTCGAGAACTTTATGCACCAGCGTTCCGAAAGTGGCTCCTTTCGGAAGCGCACCCAGGGGAAGGTCGGTAGCAGGTGCTCCGGCGGGTATTCCCTCTAGTTGGTTTGCGTCGCGATCGTCGAGATCAACACTCACGCGGGGTTCGTCGGCGGCCCCTTGATCGCCTAAAGAATCGTCAGTAGCCATCGGCGCGCCAAAAGCTCCGTGCCGGTCGCGGCTGCTGATCTTGCTAAATGACCACCGTTCTTTGGTTATTTCTAATTCACGATTAAAAATCGCCGCCGCTAATTCGGGCAGCACGGGCGCGGCGAGGGGGTCTATCCACTTATCGCGCGGGTGTTCCGCTACTCCGGGAGCAACGACCGACAACGCGCCTCCGCTCGCCTCAACCCGAGGGGCAAGGGAAGCCATGATCTCTTTGTCATGATTTAAAAGATTGGTTTCGTTAGGAAAGATCAACGGTTTCAGTGTCGATCTTTTCCAGTTTTGAGTGGGCGACCACCAAGCGATACCCAAATGTTTTGCCCGAGTTAACGCCACGTAGCCCAAGCGCGCGTTTGCTCCCGCCTGTTCGGCTTTGGCGAGATCCATTCGCCCCTTGGCCATACTTTTGCTCGGCCATTCGCATTTATTAGCAACATCAAATGTGCGCACCTTGGTATCCGGATCGACATAGATGCATTCATCTCGACTAACTGATAAGCGGCCACGCCAGAGCGTGGGTGCGAGCACTACGGGAAACTCCAATCCCTTAGCGCCGTGGATAGTCATAATCTGTACCGCTTCGGCTTCGGACTCGATTCTCCGAGCAAAAACATCGTCGTCGCTTCGATTGCCTTGGTTTTCTTCACTCAGAGTCGTGAGTACTCGACGTAATTGGGCTGCGGTTATTCCGTCGCGGGGTGACGACTGTTGGAGCAGCTCAGTGATGTGTTCAAGGTCGGTTAAGTGGCGGTCACCGAGGTTTTGTTCTAGCAACCGTTGTTCCACTTTGCTGTCGCGCCAAACCTGCCCACAAAATTCGGTGACGCTGTGGTTGGCCAGCGTGGTCTCCCAGAGTTGAAGTTTCTGTTGAACTTCCGCTAGTTGTTCATCGTTAGTGGCCGCGACTTCGGCCGCACTCCAACCAAAAAACCAAGTAAGGGCTACCGCCCGAGCTCGAGTGGGGTCGGACGGGTCGAGCAGCGCGGCTAATAATTCCTGCCACTGCTCACTCGCTTCCGATTCGAGCACATTGGCTCCCTTAGCCACTACGGCTGGAACTCCACTTTCGATTAAGGCTTTTTGAATTTTTTGTGCTTCTTTGTTTGTGTTTACCAGTACGGCAATATCAGCCGGTCGCAGTGGTCGGTACGCGCCTTCACCGTGGTCACGATCAGGGATTTCGGCTTCGTTGAGCAGTTGGTGAGTTTGAACTACTAGGTCGGCGGTAATAATTTTTTCGGCGTAGTCAGTAGAAACCGATCCGTTTTTCATTCGCTTGGAGTCGTCAATTTTTTCGCTGGCCATTATCCGTATTTCGACACCAGGTTGATCGGTACCTTTAGTGCGAATCCGAGTTGACCGATGGTCGGGTGCGGGCGAAACCGGTACATATTTAATGCGGCCATCGCCAAAGTCGGCTTGACCGAGTAGGGCGTTCAAGCCATCAAGGACAACTCCGTCGGAGCGCCAATTGACACTGAGATTGCGATGTTCGGTGCCCGCGATATTGATGGCGGCGAGATAGGTGTGGATGTCGGCTCCGCGGAATCCGTAGATCGCCTGTTTAGGATCGCCCACCATGACCAGCGCAGTATTGGGTGCGGCTTCAGAAAAAATGTTGCTAAAAATCTCCCACTGCACGGGGTCGGTATCTTGAAATTCATCAATCAGTGCCACTTGATAACGATCACGGAGACTTTCGGCGGTAAGGGGATCGTTGGCGATTGCGTCACGCAGCTGAACCAACACATCGTCAAACGAAAGCGTTCCCGCGGCCTGTTTACGCGCCGCGATTTCGGCGGTCGCACGGTTAACTAGCAGTCGCCACTTAAGTGCAGTTTCGGTTTCGGATGTGGCGGTCTCACCGCTAGCCGCGTTTTCGATGCGGGGTTCTAATTCAATACCGCGGTTACCAATAATTTTTTGTACCAGTTTGGTTAGCGCGCCTTCGTCGGGCAGTCGATTTAGCGCGATTCCGTCGGTGGTAGACGCAATAATCAAACAGTCGGCCACCACTTGTTTGACTAGATCGTCAGCATCTTCGGCTAAAACCGCATCGATGTTTTCGGTGCTGGTAATACCGATTTGGGTGAGAGTCTGAGTAACAAATCCGTGGATAGTGGTGATAATCGCAGTGTCAAAAGCTTCGAGGGCAGTTTTAAGCCGTGATCGGTATTGCTCCCGCCGTGATTCATTATTTTCAATTTCGTTCGCCCAAGTTGCGAAAACTTCGTCATCGTTTGCCGCCGCCCGCAGAGAACTTTCATCGTCTAAGGCCAGTACCGCATCTAAAATTCGACTGCGGACTCGGTCGCGTAAATCGGCCGCCGCGGCCCGCGTGAAAGTTACTATGAGCATTTGGTCGATGCGGATACCGTTTTCCGCAATTTGCCGCAAGGCCAAGTTGGCGAGCGCGTAGGTTTTCCCAGTGCCGGCGCTGGCTTCAATCGCGTAGCGACCCTGCGGTAGGGGGCCAACCGCCTCATGGTTTTGCCCAGTAGTCATTTTTTTGTCCTAGTTTTGGCGAGAGTCACTGGTGCGACACTCGGTTTCGCGGCACAGAATTCATTTACTGCATTCCAGAGGTACTGCGCGTAACGCTCAGCCCGACTACTGGTGGGATTGTCTTTTAAACCATCGGGGTCGTAGTCGCGTACGGGTAAGGCATAGATATCAGACCATTCGAGTTCGGCGAATACTTTTTTATGGACGGTGTCATCGCCCTCTTGGTAACCGCGAAAACCGTCACTCCAATCTTTATTCGCGTCAATGCGCTCGCCGGCGGCCATTTTTTGCGAAAGCTTAAATAGCGGAATCGGTTCACGAGTCGCGCGACGGAAACAATCAACGATTACGGCTAAGCCTTCAAGTGCTTGCTGCTCGCGTTCGGCGGGCGTCGTACTGGTGACATTTAACTCAAGCAAATCAGGGGGGAGATCCTTTTTTTCTCCTCGGCGTAAGCAAACCGAACGCCAATCGGTAGCGGGGTCGAGTGCAGTTAATAACATCAAATCGAGCGCCGCGTGAAGGTGTTGAACGGCATTAGCCCGCTTAAATTCAACCGCTAGCGATCCGGGCTCGGCTCCAAGGCCTACCGCACCCACCAATCGAGTTCCGTCGGGCAGGATTAAATCAATTGACTGGCGGTCGGTACTAGTGGGGTCGATGCCGGCATCAGCAATGATGGCCATGAATTGCTTAACTTCTGCTTCTAAAGCCACGATTGCGGCATCGCCGTACGGACCGGGTGGCAGCGTCCCTTTGGATCGCTCAACTCGCTTCCAAATATCGACGGCATTTTCGTTACTGCTGCTGATTAGTAATCGTTTACCCACGATTGCTTTTTCAAGATTACCGAGCGTGGTGGCGAATTCGTCGTTCGGCACTTTGTTTTCGTAAGCCAACTGCACTTGGAGGCCTTGTTTAAAAAACCATTTAACGGGATGGTGCAAGAACGCGCGTAAATCGGTAAGAGAAATAGTGGTCGCGTCGGCCGCGGCGACTTCGATTGGCGCGGATAAATACTCTGACTCTGCTTGACGACTTTCACCATCAGTCGAGCCGATTTGGTAATTCGTTCGCGCTCGTGCCCCTTCGCGGGCTTGTAAATCAAAACTCCACGCGCGTTCAACGCCAAGTTGGTGGGGAGAAAAATTGACCGCACTAGTTTTTTGGCGAGGGTGAGTGACCTCGATGCGAGACCAAGCATTCACCTGCTCGGCGTCGGCCAGAGTGGAGTTGATCGTGTCGCGCAGTTCGGCCATCACGACCGCATCAGGAATTTTTTGGTTAGTGCGTAGATCGTGACCTTCGCGAGTGATAATTAAACGCTCGCGAGTGCTGAGCACGGCTTCCAGCAAACTCTGACGAGCATCGGCCCGGCTGTCGCGATCGCCGACTTGCGGTGTACGAGCGCTGATGTCGTCGCTCCGTGGGGTTACTTTGCTTAGAGATCCTTCATCGAGTCCCAGAATGGCCACTACCCGAAACGGAACTCCTTGTAGCGGAGTAAGCGACGAAACGGTTATTGCGCCCCGATAAAAATCGGGGCGGCTGGTCGTGCCTTCGAGTAGCGGTTTCAACAGTTGGTTAATGTCGGCGAGTTCGAGGGGAGTCGTGCTTTCGGGCGCGTCATCGCCATGACCAACTACTGCGGCAGTTGAAATTTTTTCAAGTTCGCCCCGCAGCCAGTCGAGATCATTTTGTTCGCGCTCGCGGGGATCGGTAAAGAACTGAGTGGCGGCTTGGGATAATTCTTCGCACCATTCGCGCGCCGAGTGGCCAGTGCCGGCAAAATCGGCCAAGCGACTTAACCGCTCAAAGGCATCGGCTATCCGCCCGACAGTTTCGGGTGCGTCACCACCGCCGGCGTAGGGCACTACTTCACCGGGACCGAGTCCGAGTTCGGTGCTGCGCACAGCTACTCCCAACAAAAGTTGATCAAGACCAGATCGCCAAGTGTTGGTTGTGATTGAAGTAGGTATGTTCCATTGTTTGCGGGCTTTGGCATCGCGGCCCCAACGCACATTAGTTTTATCAACCCAAGTTTCGAGACTAGAAAAATCGCGATCACTTAAGCCAAAGCGGTTACGCACCAAGTCGAGGCCTAAAAATTCAGTCACTGTTGACGCGCTAAACCGGCTGCCAATTAAATCGATTAGCGCGCCCAACGCGTTGAGCACAGGATAAATCTCGCGTTGAGAACGGTCGGCGATTTGCACCGTCAATCGGGGGCCATCGGATTCGCTGACAACTTTTTCGCCGAGCGTGGCAAAAGTTGCTTCGATCAAAGCGGCGTAGTCGTTTAGCGCCGGGCACACGATCAAGATGTCGTCCTGCGAAAGAGTGGGGTCTTCGGATAACGCGTGCAGCAATGCGTCGTGCAGCACCTCGACTTGTCGCGTCTTGCCGTGACATCCGTGAATCCGTATTGAACGGTCGGTGCTCGCGAGGGTGAAATTATTTTGCGGTTCGGTATCGGCCCGCACATCGTATTGAATTTGGGCTAACAGGGTGGCGGGGTTGGTCGCCGTTGGACTACTCGATTCATACCGCGCACTTTCTCCGGTAGCTTGGGTCAGCAACACTGCGCGCTCGCGAGCGGGTTGACTCCACGAACGCAAAAGCGGATGAGTGACGACAGTGAGTGAAGTGTCGTCACTCCGGGCCTCATGCGGTTTGCCCTGCGAAAGTTTTTGCACGGCATCGAGCGCCGTAAATGACGGCTCAAGTAGATAGAGATAAACATCTCGCTTAACGCTTAGAGCATCGGCCATTTCTAGAAACAGCTCACCGCTAGGTAGTCCGGTTACGCCAAAAAGCGAAAGTCGTTGGGGGAGTTTGGGTTTAAGTTCGCCGGCTCGCAATTTTTTGATCAACTCAGGCATACGCTCGGGCGCACTATTTTGACCAACTATTTCACGGGTGGCCCGCCATAAGGCCGGCTGCCACTTCATTGCGTCAGCTAGAGCCGCACCGCGGCCGTCAACATCGCGTGCTTCCATCCACGAGCGCATCATGGCGGGACGGTGGTTGGAGTAGTGATCGAATAAGTCGGCGATGTAGCGCGCCCGTCCATAAATACTGGCGCCGTTAGCCACTTTTCTTAGAGGCTTGATCAACGGATCTTTGCTTTCACTAATTGCTGCGAGCACCGCCCAAGTAAGGCGGTCAACCGACCACGGATCCTCTTCGACGTGTTCAAAAGGCGCATCAGGATCGGCGGCCAGTAGCGCGGTTCTTAACGACCCAGGATAGGTGAACTTAATGTTGGCCACCACGCCATCGTTGGCGCTCTTACTGCTCGCGCCGAGTGTGCGGGCGAGTTCAAGTTGCAGCCAACGCTTAACGCCCGCGGCGGGAACCGCGATCCATTCTTCGGTGAATTCGTCTTCGGAGAATTTATCTTCGAGGGGAGTGGCAAGAGTTTCACTTAGTGCTTGAGCGAGAAGACCCATTCGCTCAGAGTGGCGCAAATAAAGCATTAGGAAAATTACATTAGTAGCCACCTGGGACATTTACGCCGGGGCTTACGATCTCGGTTCTCGATTGGCTCGACTTATTCTGGCGGCAGTTCGCTTATCCGCCAGCCTTGCCTAAACTATTCCTGACGACTCTCGACCGGCCCGGCCGCTTAGGGTTTCCCACCAAAGTTGGCCACTTTTCTTTTCGCATTGGGACCCACCACAATCAACTTAGCCCTTGCTCTGCTCATTCCAACGTAGGCTAAATTTTTATCATCACTTTTCGTTTCTACCGGCAACGCCAGTATCACTACTGTTTGATCAAGACCTTTAAATTTCCTGATTGTTTCAATAGTAACGCCAAACTTCTCTTTTTCTCGTAAAACTTCAGCGAGATTATTGTTGCCGGTCAGAATTGCTATCTGGTCAGCTTCAATTTCTTTGTTAACAATCAAGTCGTTGAGGCACTCTTCTACTTGTTGAACAGTTTCATCGTCAGTTTCGGTACTGACCCATTCGGGTTCGGTACCTTCAGCACTGCCATTTAAAGTGAATTCTAAATCAAAGACCTTTTGCACTTTTCGGGCAATAGCATGAGAATTTCTCCAAGATTCAGTAAGTAGATATGGTTGTTCTTTGGGGAACGGATTAATCCACTCTTCACCACCAAATCTCTGCTGAGGGTCGAGAAATAAAAAAATAGGACTCTCTTCTAAGTCTTCTAAGAGGCACTCCAGACTGGCAATCCAATTTTTACGAAAATCTTGAGCCTCGTCAATAACTAAAGCATCATAAGATCGACCCAATTTACTGGCCGCCGCGGCGATTAGGTCGCTGATGCCATTTTGAAGAAACTCTTCACTCCGCTCATCACCATCCGCAAACTCGTTCTGATCGATTTTGGCTTCCTTGGCAATTTTAGTGCCAAAACTGTGGAAGTTATTAGCAGTTATATTTTCGTCATCACTAAATATTTCTTCTAGTTCAATACCAAGAAGGTCGTTGTAGCATAAAAGAAGCACTCGCTTGCCTTGCGCAGACTGCCGCAAAGCGTACTCCCTCGCAATAATAGTTTTTCCACTTCCGGCAACACCTTGTATAACGGCGCGCTTTTGTTTACTTAGAATATCAAGAATTTTGTATTGTTGATCTGATAAATCTAAAATGTCTCCATCAATTTGGTTGATTGATTGTTTTTCATTAATTTTACCGCGCCGAGATTTCACTAATTCATTTTCAATATTTTTGATATCTTGATCTGAGAAATTGCTTTTTGATGTAAAATTTTTGGTTATCTCGTTAACTCGTTCACCTATTCTGTTTATTTCAGTACAGTCAATGATTATTTCTTTTCTTGCATCTGCTCCCAGATCATCTTCAACTTCAACATCAGTAAAAATTACTGCGGTACCAAAAGCAATATGGGGAAGCGACGGAATCTTATTTTTTAGAAACTTTGTTATAGAATATGATGCCGATCTGGCCTGTTCGAAAGGGTCAGGTCGGTTCTCCCACCCGTTTTCAGTCTTGAAAAACCACCCGTCGTCTCGCTTATCGAATTCAGATCCTTTAACTTCGATAAAAAGCAGCCCGATTTTTGGGTTGAGTAAAATAAAATCGGCTTCTCCGTCCCGCCTTTTCTCTCCTTCGGTGTTCAGGTAGTTAATCCGTGAGAAAACCGTCCAATCAGCCGGCAGGTTTTTGAGTTCGTTCCAGCAGCGGATTTCTGAACGAGGTGCACCTGCCGCCAAACGCTTAGGTCGCATCCGAGCCATGGATGAGAATAATAGGAGATTTTTACGGTTAGTGAAACCTGCTCCTGATCAATTAAGCCCGACCGCGGTGAGCTTCTTGCACTAAGTCGTCGTGGATGGTGTTTCCGAGCGCTACGGGCAGGGTGGCAATACCGCCGTGCCTCTCCATTTCTTTAGCTATTACTCGCGCCTCGGAAATTATGGCCAGTAAAAGATCCGGCTGGTTCTCTACGCCGTCAACCTGATCGAGATAGCGGTTGGCCGCGTTGGCTAACCGACCAACGAACTCGTGTTTGTTATGACCACCTACATAATCGGTAAAGACTTCCCAGTAGAGCTCAAAGAACAACCAACTAACTTCAGCAGCCGACGGAGTGATCACCCAACGCGGTTCAGGATAATAACTGTCCCACGGTCCGGGGATAGGTTCGAACAGCACACCTACATCAGCACCACCCCAAACTTCGTGCACGCCGATATTGCCGGTCTGCACATCTTGGGTAACTTTGTCGAGTTTGGAAAATACTTCTTTCATATTTTTACCTCTATTTATTTAGGTTCATTACGGTCTGGACTTCGTTTATACCCGCTACGAGTGCTCGCACTAGTCGAGCGCGATTTTCAATGGAAGATTTTTTTTGGCGAAAAGCGTCAAGAATTTCGATCTGCACCGCACTAACGCCCCGATTTTGTGCCCACATTGTCATTCGTTTGGAATCCTTGGCGCGCCAATAGGTCTTGTTGCCACCCAAATCAACCACCATATTTTCGTTATGAAACGCGTTGGTCAATGTTTCGCCAACCGTTGCGGTGGCGACAAGTTCTAAACCCATTCCTATGACAATGTCTTGCTCGTGCTTAAACCGTTCGCCTGATTTTTTGCTGTAAAGACCCATACCGTGCAGATCAATCAGCACGCCTCCACTTGCCGGTAAACCGGCTTTCTCCAATTCGGTTTTAATCAGGTGGTTGGGTTCATTATTGGCATCGTTGGGCAGTGTGCCGCCGTCGAGCACAACGGCGGTAGTGATGTCGAGTAGTTTGCCGAGCGCTAAACACAAACCGCCGGTGCCTTCGTCTTCTTCTTTAATCTTGTCTTGGCCTTGGTCTTGTCGCCGGTGTTTGAGACCGTGTACTGAACTCAAAACTAAACGCCCGTTGCCGCGTGGGGTTATCCGCACTTGTTCGTCACCGAAGTTGCCCTCGTAATTGTTAGCGCGAAAATTAATCTCGCTTTCGTTCCAAGTATCTATAATTTGCTCAGTTAGTGAATCCATAATTTACTCATCCCTTGGTTCTATAGTTTTTGTGCGTTTGATATTTCTTGCTGAGTTTTTATCAATCCTCAGCGGTTACGCCGATCGTGAGTGCTTAATTCAGCTATATAGTTTTCGGGTAATTCGAAAGCGCGTGCGCCAACTAAAATGCGTTCTAGGTAGCCAACACGCGGCGGTCCGGGTTGGCAATTGGCGGCAAGATAGACGAGTACTTTTTCGTCGGCACCGTTAGCGTCAACCACCACCATCGCTTTGGCGTAGAGGTCCGCGGGCACCCCTTCGCAATAATCGAGGTTGACTTCGTCTTCGGGGGTTAGCCACCACAGGCCACCCCATACGTAGTGCCCTTCGTCGGGAACCACTGTGGCGTAGCCCTCGCTATTGATCATGAATCGGTAGTCATCGAGCCGAGCTCGACCCACTTTGCGAGCATTCCGGCACCGCTGGAGCATCTGCGCCTCATCAAGATTCGATCCGTAGGCGAAGTATTGGGTGGGTTTTATACTCAAGCGGCCACCAAAACATCGTCGAATTCAGAAAGCATTCGAATATCGCACCCCAGCGTCGAAAATCGCCTAGCGATCGAACCGACTCGACCAACCACCGTTACCGCCAATCCGTGGGTGATGGCGGCTTCGGCCAAATCGGCAAAAATGTGGTCGCCGCTACCGATCACGAGTCGCTTAAAACGCTGGCAAACCCATTGGCAAGGGGCGTTGTCGAGCAACACATTGTCGGCGCCGTCGGGACCGGAGGCGTGATGGGCCCGACTCCATTCGGCGAGCTCATAAATTACGGGGTCAAGTAAGTGGTGATTGGCGGCCACCACGGCCAGATGGCCAAATTTTTGCGCCGCAATCTGGCGATATTCGGCCAAAACCAATTGCGACCGCTCGCTACTGGCGTAAGGATCGCCCACCAGATTCTCTAAATCGACGAGATGGAGGGTGTCGGACAGGCTGCCGTTGATGCCCAAGTCCATCGGGACGCCATTTTTTGCTCGTTGATTCTTCATGGCTACTCCTAATCCGGTGAGTTTTCTTTCTCCATCAGCCTCGTGTTGGCGACTGGAACCCAGCACCAATCAACCGAGTTGTTGGTTCTCATCATTTGCTTCAAGGATTCGATTATCCCATTTGGGTGGGACACTAACCCTCGGTGGCTTCGATTTAACTGCAGGAATTGCCGTTCAGGCGTTCAACTGCTATTAACAGAGTACCACTCGATAATTGAAAATGCGGATTACCGGAATCTGTTGCCCACCAATCCCATTTTGATGACTCCGTAGGTGTTATTGTTCATTGGTGACTAACAAAACACTTTTCCGCCGTATTACCCTCGTCGCACTAGTCGCCGGAGTGCTCGCGATCACCACCAGCAGCCCCACCGGAGCTTCGGCTTACCCCGGCGCCAATGGCCGCATCGTGTTTTCTTCTTCGCGTACCGGCAACTTCGATCTCTACACTGCGCTCCCTTCAGGTAAAGGCGTTAAGCGGATTACTCGCACGAAAAACGGTGAAGAAGGCCAAGCGGTCTTTTCGCCTAACGGTAAAAAGATCGCCTTCACCTCAAATCGCAACGGTAATGACGAGATTTATGTCAGCAAGGCCGACGGGTCGCAGGCCGTCAATGTCACCAAAAATTCGGCCGCGGACGCGATGCCCAACTGGTCGTCCGACGGCAAACGCTTAGTTTTCACTTCAAATCGCAACGGAGGACTGCAACTGTGGGTGATGAAAGCCAATGGCACCAAACCCGTCAACCTGTTTCCCGGCGGAGTGGAACCGTCATGGTCGCCCGACGGCACCAAGATCGCTTTCACTAACAGCGATCCGGGCGGCACCGCCAGTACCGATATTTATGTGATTAACGCCGACGGCACCGGATTAATCAACCTGAGCAACGATGCCGGCACCAACAGTCATTACGCCACATGGTCGCCCGACGGTACTTCGATTGCGTTTGTAAGTGATCGAAGCGGCACCGATCAGATTTGGGTAATGACCGTCGACGGTGCTAATCCCGTGATGATTACCAATTCAAACGAACAGAGCACCGCGCCGGCGTGGTCGCCCAATAACAAATTGATCGCCTTCATCGCAAACCGAGGTGGCTCCTCCGCGGTCTACACCATGAAGACCGATGGCACCGGCCTAAGTCGGATTACCGGCAACGACACTTCGTCTAACGACCTGCCTAACTGGCAGCCTCTTCCGCGACGCCGCTAGGCGGCCAGTTTCCCTCGGAGCACCGGTTCGGCGCCAACACTTCCGTTGGTTTCGTAATCGTGCCAGCAGGAGTATGGTCACACTAAATACCCCAAAGCGCACTCGGGGGAGGGGCGGTGGGAAAGAATTCAACTCGAGCTCGCGCACGCGCCGCGCGCGACGGTCGGTCGGGTCGTCATCCTAAAGGGTGGGAACGCAGCGCCGAAGATCGTAAATCTGCCGCCAGTAAAAAAGAAAAACGGTTGCGTAACGCGCATGATGTCGGCAAGTTGGCTCGCAATCAAATAGTGCGCGGCGCCGTAGTTTGGTCGTGGGTCCCGTATCAGGAAGATCCAAATGTGGGTAAATCGCGCCCCGCCATTGTGATTACGGTTGACGCCGCAACTCGCACCGTAGAAGCCATTCCGATTACTACCGCACGCGCGAGTGGAGTTTGGTGGGGTAGACGATCGCTTGATTGGGAAGCTTTAGGTTTGAGTCGACCCGCGGCCGCAACTCGTCGCATCCTCACGCTGTCGTGGGAATCATTAACTTTGCGCTATTCGGTGATGGACGAAGTCGATGTCGCGGTCTTAGAGAAGTGGGTCCGACTGGCGCGAGCGTCGCGTCGAGCCACTACTTAATTAGCGTCAGCGTTTGTGCGTAGGTACCATCGCGGTTAGCAGAATCAACGCTCTTCTCCTTAACTGCGTAAATTGATGACCTGGTTTTTAGGCTCTATTCTTGCTCTCTATGGCTCGTAACTTTATGGTTCAACTACCGATTGGCCTAACTCGGGTTTTTTCAGTCTCCCATCGAGTTTGGTATCGACTAAGTAGCGGTCGACTCGGCGGCTCGTTTCGTGGCGCTCCCGCGGTATTGCTCACCACCATCGGTCGCCGTACCGGCAAAGCGCGCACCTGGCCGTTGATTGCGATGAAGTTGGGCGATTCCTACGCTCTGGCTGCATCTAATGGCGGCCACGATAATAATCCTGCTTGGTTTAAGAACTTAGTGGCCAATCCCGCGGTGACTCTTCAAGATGGGCGCCACACGCTGAACGGGCGGGCGAGGGTTGCTACGGGCGACGAACGCGACGATCTCTACGCTCGGTTCATTGACATGTATTCGGGATATGCCGATTATTCGCAAGCCACTGGCCGCGTGATTCCGGTAGTGGTGGTCGACCCCGCTGCTCCGATTTGAAAAGCACCCCGCCCTCGCCGGTAGTGTAAAAAAATGACTAATTACGCAAAACTTCTGACCGCATCAATCGCGCTACCACTAGCAGTCGGAGGCGGATTCGCTGCCACCGCTACTACGGCGAGCAAGCCGCCAATCGTCATTGGTGTCGAAGCTCCACTTACCGGTGACCAAGCGTCAGTCGGGAAGGACATCGCTCGCGGCGTGCAACTTGCAGTTAACCAAGCCAACGCGCGCGGCGGTATTGGTGGTCGCAAGATGAAATTGGTCCGTCTCGACGACAAAGCGTCGCCCGATTTGGCGAGCGCAATGATTGAAAAAGCTAAAGCTAAAAAAGTGGTCGCAGTAGTCGGCCCCTACAACTCAAGCGTCGGCCAAATCAATTTACCGCTCTACATTGCCGCGGGTATTTTTCCAGTCGAGATGACATCAACCGACTCCACTATAGGTTTGAGTAGCACAGTGCAACCCAAGACCGAACAAATTGCACCAGTGGAGATTGATTACATCGCATCAACTAACGCTAAGAGTGTGGCTATGTTGGTTGACCCGTCGGCCTACACACAAGGAATTGCCGACAGCGTTGAAGCGGGATTAGTTAGCAAGGGCATATCGGTAACTACGGCTCCGGTTAGTGCTGGTGCCAACGATTATTCGGCCGAAATCACCCAAGCGTTAAGTAGCAATCCTGATTTGGTTTATGTCAGCACCTATTATCCCGAAGGTGCATCAATAGCTAAAGCGCTCAACTCGGCCAATCCCACTTCGACCAAGTGCTTAATGGGACTAGCAAATGTTGACCCGGCTTTCGTCACTGCTGTGGGAGTTAATGCCACCAAGCGCTGCGTCTTCGATGGCATTCCTGAATCTGCACAATTCCCTGGTAAAGCAGCCAAGACTTATGTCGCGAATTACAAGAAAGCGTTTGGCATAAGCCCAGGAGTATGGGGAATCTTTAGTTACGACTCCGCCCAAATTTTATTTACGGCGGTCAAGAGCACTAGCGGAACTGATTATCAGCCCATGTTTGATGCGGTTCGTAATACCAAGGCATTCGCGGGCGCGACTGGGTCGATAACTATTGACCCAAGTACGGGCGTGCGGCTCGATGTTCCTTTATTCATCATGACGGTGAATAAGGCGGGCAAGTTCATCGTTAGCCCTAGCGGCGCGTAAACGAGTTATTCAGTTCCGAGATATTCGGCTAACACTTCGCTCCGAGCCGCGGACGCTTTTCCTTCCCACGAAACTAGTCCGCGTTGTAAGACAACTACTTCTTCGGCAAAGCCGAGTGCGCGTTCAACGTATTGCTCAATAAGAATTATCGTTACTCCTTCTTTGCGTGCTTGATCAAGCGTATCGAATACCAAATCGACCATCTGGGGTGCCAGTCCATTTGACATCTCATCGGCTACTAGAAGACGAGGTGGAGCCGCAAGGACTCGGGCGAGACTGAGCATCTGCTGTTCACCCCCCGAAAGAGTTCCCGCCGCTTGCCGTCGGCGTTCGGCCAAGATTGGAAATAAATCGAGCGCCCTTTCTAGTGCGGAGGCACGTTCATTTCTAGGAACCGCCCGTCGTAGTCGTAGCCGCAGATTTTCTATAACCGTTAGATGTGGAAATAACGCCCGCTCTTCAGGTATCCACGCGACACCCAGTTTGGAAATCTTGTTCGCGCTAAACTTGGTTATATCTTCACCCATGAAAAAGACTGACCCGTGTTTGGGAGTTATTCCTCCACTTATCGCCGCCGCTAGCGAACTTTTGCCGGACCCATTTCTACCTAAAATCGCCAATACACTACCTTGCGCGACTTCAAAGTTCACGCCAAAAATTGCCCCCGCTTCTCCGTACGAAACTTCTAGATCTTTTACGCTCAGAATCGGAATATCGGCAGTTTGTGAAAGTTTGGTCATGGGGAACTCTTCTCCGCCGCGGTACCCAGATAAGCCTCTTGCACTTTGCTACTGCTTCTAATGAACTCGGGTGTTCCTTGGGCAATAACTTGACCGAAGTCGAGCACGGTTATTGAATCAGCCAAACCCAAGACCAGATCGACGTCGTGTTCGACAAGCACAAAAGCAACGTTGCGCTTTTCTCTGATGGCCCGAAGGGTGGCGGCCAGTTGCTCAGTCTCTTGACTCCCTAAGCCTGAAGTGGGTTCGTCGAGAAGAACAATTCGAGGTGAGCCCGCCAGTGCTCGACCCACCTCCACCAAGCGACCTACGCCAAGAGGAAGCAAGATTGCTGGCCGATCGGCTACTTCGCGCAGAGTCAACAAGTCGAGTAAACCTTCAACCATCTCGTCTTCTCCTGGCGACGGCTTGCTACCGAATCCAGTTATGTCTCGGAAGAAATAACGGTCGCGGCGACGACTGACGCGATACGCAAGAACAAGATGTTCACGGGCGGTCAATTCTCCGAATAGTTCGAGTCGCTGAAATGTTCGGGCGACGCCAAGTCGGCTTCGACGCTGCGGACTGGCCCGCGTAACATTGGTTCCGGAAATCGACACTTGGCCGTTATTGGGTCGGATCAAACCTGAGAGAACGCCAAACATGGTGGTTTTGCCCGCACCGTTGGGTCCAACCAACCCAACGAATCCACCTTCCGGTACCGTGATCGAGACGTCGTTTAGTGCTACCACGCCACCGAAACGCACGGTAATCGAATCAGCTTCCAATAACTGGTTGTTCATGATTCGCTCTTTGTTACGGGATTGGCAATTTGAGTTGCCTTACCGATGAGTCGGGTTTCAGTTCGCAAACGGCGTATTCGGAATCGATTAATCATGTCGGCCACTACTCCTTGCGGTTCACGAGCCAATACAATCGCTCCTAGACCAAATAGCAAAGTTGGGACATCGACCCAGCTTTCAGAAACTTCGATATCTAACAAATAGCGGATAATAAAGAAACCGCCGATTAGCAACGCCACCGCGGCCGCGGCACCAATGGGGGTATTAATATTTTTAGTAATTACTAGACGCACAATTAAACCGACCACAACCAATACTGCTATCAGTACCAAAATAAGACTCAACTGTTGGGGGATAACTGCAAAAATTATTCCGGCGAGCAGGGCGCCAACCACCGAGCGGACTCCCCATGTGACCACGATTGCGATCCACACGATTCCTACCAGCAGATTGAAAGTTGTAGTGGTGGCCCGACCAATAGTCATTGCTAGCAATCCTCCCCCCAAGCCAGCCATAAATGAACTTGCCGCGAACAAAATGAGTTTCGTTCGCACGATTCCTATTCCGGTCGTGGCGGAGGCAGTCTCGCTCGATCTGAGCGCAGCAAATACTAAACCCGAAGTTGCTTTCCGAAGAGTAATAATTAACAGTGCGGAGAGAAGAAAAATTCCAACCAGTAAAAGATAAAAGTTTGTCCGATCGTTAAAGTCAATACCAAAAAAAACTGGCCGAGTGAGTACTATTCCAGCACTAAAATTTTCAAAGTCACTACGCGCAAAAACTAAGTTTTCGATTAAAAGCGCGAAAGCTAATGTGGCTAACGCCAGATAAATGTCTCCTAGACGTAAACTGATAAGAGCAACTATTAGTCCGACAGGAACAGCAATAGCCGCGCCCAGTAGCAGGGCTAAACCAACCGGAACTCCCGATTCCGTAGCCAGCCGAGCCGCGCTGAAGGCGCCTATGCCGGCCAAGGTGATTTGGCATAGCGACAGCATTCCTCCTTCTCCGATCACCAAAGTGAAAGTGAGGTAGAGAATTGCCAGGGCAATTCCTTGGCTGACAACACCGATCCAGAAATCGTCTAGCCAAAGCGGAACCGACAGCAGAACCACGCAAAGCGTCAATGGCCCGACGGCGGCTCGCCAACCGCGCAGCCTCGGCGGGACCGGCGGTCGTTCTTCGGCCGGCCCGGCGCGTAAATCGACTTCAAAACGTTCGCGACGCAAACCCTGATAAGCCAGCAAGGCAATCAACATGGCGATAAAGGGGAGACTGGGGCGAAATCCCCGAGCCAGCACGCCTTCGTCAGGAAGAAAATCAACTGAGATCCCTTGGATGAGCCCGATTGCCATCGCTCCAGCAAAAGTTAGCGGCAGGCTGGTCAGTCGTCCGATCACCGCGGCCGCGAGAGATACAACTAATAAAAATGTAAATTGAATTTCGCTTAGACCCAAAATTGGTGTTAGCAATACTCCCGCGAATCCGGCCAACGCGGTTCCGGCCATCCACGACCCTGCAGCAATAGCAGAGGTATTTATTCCTGAAAGGCGGGCGGTACGAGGAGAGTCAACCGCCCCTCTAGTAGCGAGACCGATGGGAGTGGCTCGCAAAATAATTGTTAGAGCCACTGCCACTACGACTGCTGAAATTAGTACTGCTGCTTGATTTTCGTTCACATTGATGCCCATAACACTAAATATGTCAGGTGGAGATTTAACTAATCCCTGAGCATCAAATGTTTCGGTTTTAGAAAACGGAAACAGGATCTTGGTTAGTGCTGGCAGCGCAACCCACAGTCCGACAGTTGAGACGAAGCGCACTTCTGATGGTGCATGAGTTAGTAGGCGAAAGAGAATTGCCCATAGTAGAAATCCAAGAATCGGGCACATAACCAAAATTGTCATTACCGCGGCCGCCGGAATTGACCAGCCCTGTTGGCTGTTTAACCAGTAATAGAAAACGGCAGCAAAATAAGCGATTGCTCCGTGAGCAAAGTTAAGGACTCGTGACGATGTGTAAGTCAGTACAAGGCCTAGAGCGGAAATTGCGTAAATACTTCCGACTACAAGTCCCGAAAGAATAAATGCTTCCAAAGTTCTCCCTGAATAAAAGATCTAAGGGCCGGCCAGTTACGACCGGCCCTGTAAATCATGACGGCGCCTAGGCCCCCTTGATATCTGCGGGAGTTAATTTCTTTAGCTTTCCTTTAGTGACAATGGCCTTAGTGCAGAACGGCTTACCGTCGAATTGGGGGACAAAGGCACCGTCCACTACCTGAACATAAAAGGCGCACAGGAGCGGATTGCCAAAGACTTTGGCAAAGTCGACTGGCTCAAATGCACCGTTCGCGTCGTAGCCCTTTACTTTACGAAGATTCTTAATAAAAGCAGCTCGGGTAGGACATTCCAATCCGGCCGCTTTCAATCCTTCAATAAAGGTGTCCGCTGACAGCCATCCGATGTAAGGGATTTGGCCAAGATAAGGCTGGTCGGGAAGTTCCTGTTTCATCCATTTTTCGTAATCAACGAAAGCGGGTGGGTTTTCTTCAAACGGCTTGAATTCAATACTGAATATCACGCCCTCCATTCCCGGGATGCCGGCCGCGCGCTTGTCGTAGCCGCCCGGAAAAATAACTACTTTAAGCGGGTAATTGGCTTGAGTCAGGGCTTGGTTGAGTGCTGCGTTTTGGATTAAATCCATACCCGTTAGCACTGAGTCGGCGCCTGATTCCTTAATTTTTTCTGCCACCGCGGTGAAGTCTCGATCCGCTGGAGTTAGGGCAGTGGTCTTGTAAACCACTTTTAGCCCCGCGCTATTAATTGCCTTCTCGCTTTGCTCAACAAATGTAGTACTTGATGCTGAACTTTGACCGATTACGGCGACTTTCTTACCACCGTACGACTTAACCAAGTCGCCGATACGGGTGGCATAAGTGCCTTCAGGGTCGGTAGTGACGCTGTTGCGAAAACTAAACATGTTTTTGTAAGTTCCCCACGCCTGATTGCCGACATGCCAACCAGTAACGGGAATTTTTTCTTTATTGAGGTAAGCACCACTCGCGTCAGATGCGTTAGTAACTTCAATAATTCCGAATACACCATCTTTTTCTACTAATTGCTGAGCCGCCGAAATGTTGCGAGCGGGATCGGCCGCGTCATCGGCAGGAGTGAAAACGATTTTACGGCTTCCGAGTTCGCCTTCGGCATTAGCTTTGGCGAAGCGAGCTTGTATTCCGTCGCCCGCGGCCGCAAAAGATTGAGCTGACGGACCGGAAGTGGGGTAGAGACCTCCGACTTTGATTTCAGTAGGCGTAATACCCGGTTCGGATTTACAGGTCTTGGCCGCCGGTCGACCGGTGCCGGCATTGCCGGCAGTTTGTCCTAATCCGATTGTACTAACCGCAATCGCGATAATTAAGGCCGTGCTCTGAGAAAATTTCATTCCCGTTTTTCCCCCTAGATTCGGTTTTGTGTGACGGGACTATGCCAGATCGGTGAGGTTTACGCAAAAGCATGCGCTCCAAATCTTTGGCATACTTGCCCGGTGGAAACAATTGACCTAAGCGATCCCGAGACTTTTGCCAACGGTATCCCCCACGAAGCGTTTGCTGCCCTGCGACGAGAAGAGCCGGTTTCTTATCAGTACGGAATAAACACCGGGACAAAAGGTTTTTGGGCGGTGACTCGGCACGCCGATGTAGTGGCCGCTAATCGCGACTTTGAACACCTCTCGCCAGCTCCGCTTGGCGCAGTGATGTTCGATCGCAAAGAGTTACTCAACCCCGAAGCGCCCCGCATGATGATCGAAATGGATCCACCTCAACACACTCGCTATCGGCGTTTGGTAAACCGTGGTTTTACTCCGCGCATGATTGCCATGCTCGAAACTCAGATGTGCACAGTGGCGCGCACGGTTAGCGATCGAGCTAATCAATCACTCGACGAGAATGGTGAGATCGATGTTGTAACCGACTTAGCCGCTGAGTTGCCTATGCAGGTAATTGCCGCGATGCTGGGCATTCCGCAAGAAGATCACGAAAAGATGTTTGCTCTTAGCCAACGAATAATCGGTTTTGACGACCCATCTAGCGGGAGTGACGGCATGCCCGATGGTGCCGCGATGATGGAGATGTACGCTTACGCCAATTCGTTAGGCGCGCAAAAACGCGAAGCTATAGAAAACGGTAGTCGTACTGACGACATTGTTTCGGCACTACTTGAAGCTGAAGTCGATGGAGAGAAACTGAGTGAACTCGAATTCGATTTATTTTTTCTACTCTTAGTAGTTGCGGGCAACGAAACCACTCGTACTGCTATCGCTCAAGGAGTCTCGTACTTGTTCGCTAATCCCGATCAGTGGGAGCGGTTGCTTGCTGATCGCTCGCTGGTTCCTACCGCAGTAGAAGAAATCTTGCGAGTCTCGCTTCCCATTCTTTATTTTCGTCGTACGGTGATAAAAGCCACTGAAATTGGTGGGGTGCCCGTAGCAGAAGGCGATCGAGTGCTGCTGTGGTACGCGTCGGCCAACTTTGATGAGACCGTGTTTGTCGATCCGCAGCAATTTGATGTTGGACGCACGCCCAACGACCACGTAACTTTTGGCGCCGGCGGTCCGCATTTTTGCTTAGGCGCCAATCTTGCTCGGCTTGAGATTCGGGTGATGCTAGAAGAACTGCTCGATCGCATTCCTACGCTCACCAGTGCCGGGCCGCTACAGCGGGGACACTCCAACTTCACTAACGGACTCCGCCAACTTCCCGCACGTCGGTAATGGTCCCTAAGCCTGATTTCGGCGGTGTAATTGGCCCGTCGTGGCGCGAGTCGACTCCGTGGTGGCCACCCGATCCAGTTGTTCCCACTAATGCCCCCAACATCGTGGTCGTTGTGCTTGACGATGTTGGTTATGCCCAACTCGGTTGTTACGGATCGGATATTTCTACTCCCAACATTGATGCGGTGGCCGCGGACGGCATTCAACTGGCAAATTTTCACACAACCGGGTTGTGTTCACCCACGCGCGCCTGCGTTTTAACTGGCCGTAATCATCACTCCAACGCAATGGGTCGCATCGCCGATTTAGCGTTGGGTTATCCCGGCTACTTCGGCGATATTCCGCGTGAAAATGGTTTCTTGGCCGAGATACTGGCCGAGCATGGTTACGCATCGGTGGCGGTAGGGAAGTGGCACTTAACTCCCGAAGACGAAACTCATGCCGCCGCGTCGCGCGAATCATGGCCGTGTGGTCGTGGTTTTCAGAGATGGTACGGATTTCACGGTGGCGAAGTGCATCAGTTCGTACCCACGCTTTGGCAGGACAACACCGCGGTAGAGCCACCCGCTCGTCCCGAATCCGGCTACCACCTCAGTGAAGATTTAGCCGACCGAGCAATTCGTTACCTCGGCGAAATCCGTTCCGCCGAGCCCGACAAGCCGTTCTTCGCTTACTTTGCCACCGGCGCGTGTCATTCGCCCCATCATGCGCCTACTGAATGGATTGATCGGTACCGCGGCCAATTCGATGCGGGGTGGGATGTATGGCGTGAGCAAACATTTACTCGTCAGCAAGCCACGGGCTTGGTGTCATCTGAGACCAAGCTTGCGCCGAGACCGGAATGGGTTCCGGAGTGGGAATCACTTAAACCCGAAGACCAAGCGGTAGCGGCGCGTTTTATGGAGTGCTTCGCCGGATTTCTTTCGCACGCCGACGCCCAGATCGGACGGGTTTTAGATTTCATCGACCAACTTGGTGAAACCGACAACACGATCGTTTTGGTTATGTCCGACAATGGAGCGAGTGCTGAAGGAGGCATGAAAGGTTCGATCAACGACGCGCGCATTCATAACGGTGCGCCCGCGGGGCGACGAGAATTGCGCGAACGCATAAATGAAATCGGTACCGCTAGCGCGCATAATAATTATCCTTGGGGCTGGACTATGGCTGGCAACACTCCGTTGCGGCGTTGGAAACGAGAAGTACACGAAGGCGGAGTAGCCGACCCGTGTGTTATGCGCTGGCCCCGTGGCATTTCGGCGGGCGGTAAAATGCGGCACCAGTTCACTCACGCCATCGACATTTTGCCCACTCTGCTTGATCTTGTTGGGGTAAATGCACCTACCGAACTTCGGGGCGTTCAACAAACGCCAATTGAAGGAACCAGTTTTTCTTATTTGCTAAATGATGGCAACGCTCTCGGACGGCACACAACGCAATATTTTGAAATATTCGGCAGTCGCGCCATTTATCACGACGGTTGGAAGGCCGTTACCTTCAAGCCGCTTGGTCATATGTACGACGATGGAATCGATCCCGACGCGCCGTTCGAAGATGATGTTTGGGAGCTTTACCATGTCGCCAAAGATTTTTCCGAGTGCACCGATTTAGCTGCGAGCGAGCCTGATCGACTTGGGGTCATGGTTGAACGATGGTGGGAAGAGGCGCGCAAGCATCAGGTATTGCCGCTTGATAATCGGCCGCTGGCCGCGTTGCTCAACCCCCGTCGCCCGTTTGCCGCCACGCGCCGCGCGGTGTTTTGGCCCGGTGGTGAAGTACTCCCTGAGCAAGTCGGGATAAGCGTTTATCGCCGCAACCACACCATTACGACCTCGATTTTAGTCAGCAATGATTTGCCTCCCGAAGGGGTGCTGTTGGCTCTCGGTACCGTTCTCGGCGGTTGGTCGCTGCATATCCTCAACGGTCGTTTGCGCTACGCAAGTAATTACTTAGGGCGCGATATCACCGTGATTGAAACTGAAAAACTTATTACTGTTGGCGAACATCTAATCGAGTTTTCGTTTATAGCGGAAGGCGAAGGGGGCACGGTAACGCTCTCGGTTGATGGTGAGTTAGTTGGTAGTGGAACGATTGAGCGGGTGACGCTTTATCGGCATTCAATTTCGGGTGCGGGCTATACCTGCGGATGGGAACAAGGACCCGCAGTTGGCTCAGGCTACTCGGCTCCGTTCCGATGCACCGCGCAGATCCAAAAAGTCATCGTTGAGACAGAAGGACCGATGGTGCACGAACCCGAAGCCGAGTTCGAGGCAATTATGGCCGAGCAGTAATTCTGTATTTATTTAGATTCGGTCAAGTTCCAACATTTTGATGGCATTGCCCCGTAAAACTTTGTAGGCAACTTCATCGTCGAGACCGGCATCGGCCACCATTTTTTCCGCGTACTCACGCGAATTGGGCCACGTGGTGTCGGTGTGGGGGTAGTCGGTTTCGAAACAGATGTTGTCTTCACCTACCAAGTCGAGGTTCTTGAGACCCACTCGATCGGCAGTGAAACAGCCAAAGATACGCCCGTAGTAATAACTCGACGGTGGGTTAGGAATGCGATCCTTGGAGTGCTGCCACGAATCGTGTTGGTCCCATACGGTGTCGGCTCGTTCGAGCGCGTAAGGAATCCAGCCGATTTGACCTTCGGAATAAGCCAGCTTGAGTTTGGGGAACTCAATGAGCTTGCCCGAAAATAAATAATCGGCCATCGACGCCATTGAATTGTTAAATGCCAGCGTGCCGCCCACGCCGCCCGGAGAGTCGGGTGAAGCGATCGGATCAGTCGACGACGAGCCGATGTGCATAGCGAGAGTTACTCCGGTGTCATTACACGCAGCAAAAACTGGATCCCAATGGCCGGTGTGAATACTTGGCAGTCCTAAACGAGTAGGAAGCTCGGAGAAACAAAACGCGCGCACGCCCCGTTCGGCGTTGCGATGAATTTCTGCCGTCGCCAACTCAACATCCCATAACGGCATCAAGCACAACGGAATGTTTACGCCGTTAGATGGTTCACAAAATTCTTCGACCATCCAATCGTTGTAAGCCTTAACACACGCGAGACCAAGGTCTTTGTCTTCGGCTTCAAAAAATGTTTGTCCACAAAAACGCGGAAATGTAGGAAACGGAAGCGAACCGTCAACCCAGTTGCGCTCAAATTCAACCATGCGCGCGTCGCGATCGTAACAACCTGGTCGCATTTCGTCGTAAGTGAGTGCTTCCATCACCATTTTGGTGCGGTCAAATTTTGTGATGTCGCCGTCGGGAGTGGCGTCGAGCGGAATGGCCACAAAACGCTTGTGCACATAGATCAAGCGATCTTCGAAAACCCACGCATCGCCCCACATGCCGTTCGGGTCTTCAGGGTTTACATACTTAGCTCCGGGTTTAAGGCTGAAAGTTCCCCAACGCTTGCGCTCGATGCGCGGACCTTTCTCGCGGTACTTTTCTGGCAACCAGGTTTGCCATACGTGCGGAGGCTCAACAACGTGGTCGTCGACGCTGATGATCTTGGGAATAGGCATAAGAACCCCCGTGGCTTGGCTGACGTTGATGTCAGGTACACGGTAGCGGTCGGAGCCGGGTGGCGGGGAGCCGGAGCCGGCGACTGATTGAGGCTGGGCTTACCGGCATTTTACTGGAATGATATCGGGATGGGTTTCTTTTCCGATTTTCAGGCCAAGCGAGCCGCCAAGCGGGTACAACGGGCCGCCGACCGAGCCGCTCAAGTGGCAAAACAGGCCGTGGCGACGCACGCGACGGCGCTAGTTGTGTGGCAAGAAGATGTTGATGAACTGGCCAGCATGATCGATTTGGCTCAAGCTGGTTCCGCCGGAACCCGGATTGACGACCTCGATACTGGGATTGTTCTTAAAAAGGGTGAAGCGATGGTAGCGGTGTACGAAAAAGCAGTTTTGATCGAGCCGCGTCGCCAGCCGGGACATTACGCCGGTGGTTACCAAGGATTTTCTTTTCGAGTAGCTAAAGGAATGCGTTACAACGTGGGTGGGTCGCGGGGAAAGTTTGTACCGGGAAACGAATTACCGACTTCAATCGATGTCGGCAAACTCGCGATAACCACCCAGAGGGTGGTGTTCCAAGGCGCGAACAGTGCACGCGAATGGGCGTTTGCCAAAATGTTGGGTATGACTCACGACGAATCTCATCCGATTACAACTATGGCGGTATCGAACCGGCAAAAAGTTTCTGGCATCGGTTACGACCAAGAGCATTGTGCCGCGCTGCGCTTTCGCCTTGAGTTAGCTAGAGCGATTTTTCAAGGTGATACCCAGAGCTTGGTGAAGGAGATGCAAGGCGAGTTGTCGGTACTGAAAACCAAAAAACCGGTTGCCCCAGCCGTTCCGGCACTCCCTCCTGCAGGGCCTAACTCTTAACCGTCGACTGCTTCTTTCCAACGCGACGCGCATAAGCACCATTGATTGCCGCCGAGGATATTTTTTGCCATTACCGTGATGCTGCCACGTTTACTCGGGCTTAGTCGAAAGCAGGGTACTGGGCTCCTGGCGCTTTAGTAAGCGGTGGTCCAACTAAATCGGTTTCAACTATTAGAGTCTGGTTACTACAGCCCAGAAATCAATATCATCTATGAGCGGCTAGTGGGGGATAGTGACTAAGACGACCGTGACAACCGTCGATTCGAACCGCCGAGGCTATTACGTTGATATTTTTTTAGTTAGCTTCGCGGCACTTTTGCTTGAGATTAGCTATACCCGAATTATTTCGTTCAAACTTTTCTATTACTACACCTATCTAGTCATCGGGTTATCCCTGCTAGGAATTGGTGCGGGCGGGGTAATAGTGGCCATTTCGAAACGCATTCGCGATGCGTCTACTGACGCGGTATTGCTATGGAGTTCTCTCATCGCGGCGGCAAGCGCTGGTGTTGGATATTGCGTAGTCGCAGTTACCAGTTTCGATACATTCGCCGTTTGGGACTACGGAACTTGGTCATCGTTCACCAATGTGGCCCGACTTCTAGTTATCTGTTTGGCACTTTTCACCGCTTTCGTGGCCATTGGCGTAGTGATCGCTACTCTGTTCGCTCGGCGTCCCGATCGCATCGGCCGTTTATATTTTGCCGACCTAATCGGCGCCGGCATCGCTTGTGCACTGGCGGTTGCATTACTGGGATCAATTGGTCCGCCCGCCACAATTTTTTTGGCGGGCGCAGTACTCGCCTTAGTCGGTGCTCGCATCGCTGGTCGCTTGCACTCGCGAGCCTTTCCAGTAGCCATAGCGCTGATGGTGGTGTTACTAGTTGCGGTAATCAAACCGTCCGTGCTTCCCGAGCAACGCCTTGAGGCAAGCAAATTGCAGTTCACCGAAGCCGATACGGCCTATTCATCGTGGAGTCCATTATTTAGAGTCGATGCATTCCGGGTACCAGGCGGCAATCTCAACCTTTACCATGATGGTCTTTTAGGCTCGGAGATGAATAAGTACAACGGTGATCTCGAAACTCTCGGTCGATTCGATCAGAACCCGCGTTCGTTTCCGTTCGCAATTTTGGGTGCACCACCCGAAAAAGTATTAATCATTGGGGCCGCAGCGGGCAACGAAATTCTTGCTTCGCTTTATTTTCGCGCCGGCCATATCGATGCCGTGGAATTAAATCCGGTTACTTACAATTTGTTAACCAATGTATTCGCCAAGCTTGCGGGCAACATCGCGCAGGATCCAAAAGTAAATTATGTAAATGATGAAGGCCGTTCGTACCTTGCCCGACAAGACGGCAAGTTTGATCTGATTTGGTATCCCGCACCCGATAGCTATTCGGCTTCCAACGCGGCGTCGGCGGGAGCGTTCGTTCTCTCCGAGAGTTATCTTTATACTGCGGAGGCGATCAAAGACAGTCTTGAGCATTTGCTCGGTGACGGAATAGTCGCCGCACAGTTTGGTGAATTCAACTATGCCACTCAACCAAATCGCACTACTCGTTATGTAGCCACTTCTCGCCAAGCTCTTGCTGATCTCGGTATTCACAATCCTGCTCGTCATTTTGTGGTGGTAAGGAATACCGACCCCATCGCCAACACGCTGTCGACAGTATTGGTAAAACGAGCACCCTTTACCAGAACTGAAATCAGCGCTCTCGAAAAAAGTGTTACTGCCGTACCCGGCTCGACCTTGGTGTACGCCCCTTACCGCGTGGGCGACGGCAGCCCGCCCGCTCAGTTGATTACCACGCCGGAGAAAAAACTGGACGCGTGGTACGGCTCTTACCCATTTGATGTACGACCAGTAACCGACAACAAACCTTTCTTTTGGCATTTCACCAAATTTGATTCAGTTGCTACCGACCTCGCCGAGCCGATCTCTCGTACTGATCGTGAGATCCAAGTAGGCGAGCGCGTGCTCTTGCTGCTGCTGCTGGTCTCAGTGCTTTTTGCGGCAATATTTCTATTGCTTCCGTTCATTGCCATTCGCAAAATATGGGGAGAGTTGCAACGCAAGTCGACTGCGGCATTGTATTTTTCTGCCCTTGGGCTGGGATTTATTTTCTTTGAGATAACGCTTATGCAGCGACTAACGCTGTTCCTCGGTTTTCCAACCTATTCGCTCACCGTGACGCTGGGGTCGATTCTCATCTTTACTGGGATTGGCGCGCTGCTAAGTACGCGCTATGAGCATCATCGCAGTCGAGTAGTCAAAATTTTGATTGCCGTACTCGCGGCTCTCACGATTTTTTATCTGTTTGCGCTTGCGCCGATTACCAGCAGTTTGCTTGGGATTCCTCTTGCCGGTCGTATTCTTTTTGCGATTGCGGTACTGGCTCCATTGGGAGTATGTCTTGGAGCGTTCATGCCTCTCGGACTCGGTGTGGTGAGCGGTTTGAGTACTCACCCTCAGCAGTATGTGGCTTGGAGCTGGGCGGTTAATGGTTTTGCATCAGTCGTAGGATCGGTTTTGAGCACGATTTTGGCCATGACGTTCGGGCTTAACGCGATTTTGGTTATCGCTTTCGTTCTTTATATAGTTGCGCTCATCGCTTTACGAACGATGTTGCGCCCACTTCTAGTTCCAACTTCAAACTAATTTCCATCATCGACACAAAAGCGCGGGTGAGAGCCTCATTCGAACCGAATGGGGCGGTTATACGGCTATTCGAACGAAGGCGTTGAGCGTAGCGATCGCTTCAACTCCGCGAACCCCGGCACCGCGGCCATTGTGCGCACTGCGTCCCAGAGTCGTACCGCCTCGGCCCCGCGCGGGATTGTGGCCATCACGGGACCAAAAAGTGAATTTTCAGTATCGGTATCGGGAGTAAAGGTGAGAATAGGAGTTCCCACATCTTTACCGGTTCGACTTAACGCGAGCTCGGTTTCGCTCTGCACGATCTTGTCGTAGGAGTCGTCGTCGGCCGCGTCGGCTAAGTCGGGGTTGAGCCCACAGGACGAAATTGATTCGGTGATCAGGGTACGGCGCAGCTGAGTCATGTCGACTTCGAGATTTTTGGCAATACTTGCACTCAATCCATTGGTGTGGATGCGAGTCCCGAGTTCGGTATACAAATTGGCGACGGCGGCGTTGCCATCGGTGGCCCTAGTGGCCGCGCAAACCTTTAGCAGATCAAACCCAAGCCCGTGTACTGACGGGTAGTAGGGCGGAAAGTCGGCTTCATAATCTCGGTCTTTGTTGACAACCCAAAGAGAGATAAATTTCCAATCAACTTGATAGTCGGTCTGATTTACTACCTCCGTTACCCAACGGCTGGTAATCCACGCCCACGGACACACCGGATCAAAGAAGAAATCAAGGTCATGAGCCATCAGCCAACAGTAACAGCCTTGATTGTCGGCTCTGATTATCCACCTAGATCAGCGGTTACTGTCATACCCTAAACATAATCAAGAAAAGTTTTTAAATAGTTGACGCAACCTAACGGGGAGGAATTGATGAAAAAACTGTCAGCAAAATTAGGAAAGCGCCGGTTTATCGGCATGATTCTGTTGCTGGGCTGGGCGACGACAATGACGGTTATCGCCATTACTAACCTTACTGATTTATTTTATTCATTTGGCTGGCTAAGTTGGCCGTTTCGCTCCAACAACGTTGAATTTCTTGGTAAGGCCACTTCGCAGTACACCTCGAATGAGACTCTGAGCCAGTGGCTACTGGGCGTCATAGTCATTGGTCAATTCGTGATTGTGGCTTTACTTTGGCGGGCGGTACGGGCGTGGAAAATTAATAAATCAAACGCAACTCGTGCTGCTCGTGCGGCCCTATCTCTGCTCGCCGCTCAGTGGCTCGCGTTCTACATCGGCATTGAAATATTCGTGTCTTATAGGGTCGGGGTGTCGAATACCTGGGCAACCACTGAACTAGTCGCCACGCTCGCCTCCATTTTGGTGATTGAATTGGTTGGCGATCCCGACTGATTTCGAGTTCGGTTAGGCCGAACTAATTAGATAAAAGTTCATAGCAAAAAATGCCACGCCTGCGGCTACGCCGAGGGTATGCCATAACTCGTGATAGCCAAACCATTTGGGCCAGCCCTTGGGTTTTTGTTGAAAAAATAAAATCGCTCCGATGGTGTAAACCGCTCCCCCCACTCCCCCTAATATAAGAATTCCTGGGCGTGACCACAACCCGGGAAGGGCAATTATTGCCAGCCACCCCATTGCTAAGTAAAGCGCGCTACCGAGCTTGGGGAATCGTTCAAGCGCGCTTACTTTGAGAAAAATTCCGACTAGAGCAACAATCCAAACTGCGGCTAGCAAAAACCATCGGCCAGTGCCGGTTAGCGCGAGCATGCATACCGGAGTGTAGGTACCCGCAATGAGCACGAAAATCATGGAGTGATCAATGCGACGCATAATCCGTTGGGCTTTAGGGCTATGCGCGAGTAAGTGATAGGACGAACTCACGCCGTAAAGCAATACTCCGGCAAATCCGTAGATAATTGCCGCGATTAGCGCGGTGGGCGTTGACGCTACTGCGACGAGGGCGATCAATCCCACTACCGAGGCAACGGCAGCTGCGAGATGGATTACCCCTCGTAAGTGCGGTCGAACTCGACCGTGTACATCAAGCCTTTCCATCCCTGCAGTCTCGCAGGCCTTGAGCACAAAGAGTGAACTCAACTAAAAGAGTTACCAGCCACGCGTTAAGCGGTGATAATGGGGCGATGACGGGAGACGGCGAGCAGTACCAAGAGCGCTTCGACGCGCTGGCCGCGTCCGGAGTTGCCATGCACGGCGAGGCCGATTTTGTGATGTCACTCGCTCCGGCGTCCGTTCTTGATGCCGGGTGCGGGACGGGGCGGGTCGCCCAGGAGCTCGACCGTCGCGGGGTCGACGTCGTCGGGGTCGATGCCGATGAGTCGATGATCGCGGCCGCCCGCCGTCGTCGACCCGACCTGTCCTGGCTCGTCGCCGATCTCGGCAACCTCGACCTCGGGCGCCGGTTCGATGTCGTCGTGATGGCCGGGAACGTCCCGATCTTCACGCCGTCGGGAACGCAGTCGGCCCTCGTCGCCGGATGCGCCCGCCACGTCGCACCCGGAGGACTGCTGGTCTGCGGGTTCCAGCTCGGCCGCGGGTACGACGTGCATGCCTACGACGACGACTGCCGGGCAGTCGGACTTAAACTCGTGGAACGGTGGTCGACCTGGGAGCATGCCGCGTTCTCCGGCGACGAGACGTACGCGGTGTCGGTGCACCGCGCTGACGCTACTGCGACGAGGGCGATCAAACCCACTAAAAGAGTTACCAGCCCCACGGGTAATCGTCGTCAGGCCAATAGACCACTCCCGCTTTGCGCAAGTTTTCTTGGTCGGCGCCTGAAAATCCCAAGTCTTCAAGTATTTGGCGCGAGTGTTCACCCACTAGCGGAGCCGGTCCAAATATCTGCCCAGGAGTATCAGAAAAATTAATAGTGGATCCAAATTGACGCATGCGGCCAAGGCGACCGTGTTCGTAATCAGCCACTAAACCTAGGGCGACATTGTCGGAGTCGAAAAGGAACGACTGACCACCCAATGTGTCGACCGCGATTTCGTTAGGGACGCCCGCGTCGTCAAGAATGCGCGACCAATTAAGTGCAGTTCGGGTTAGGAAAGCGGCTTCAAGAGTCGCCGCGAGCGAAGTGCGTTCGCCCTTATTGATTGCTCCATCGTCTAGTCCTACCGCGCGACCGAGCGCAGTCCACTCGGCGTCAGTCACTGCACAAACTTGCAGCCAACCTTCTTGAGTGGGATAGAGGCGATAATCCGGTCCAAACCCGTAGCCATTAGCGTCAACTGTGGGTCGAGCCGATGGAGTGCCGTCGGGGTGAAGTAAAACATCCGATGCAAAAACCGCGCCGCCGTCCATAAGGCTGGTCCAGAGTTCCTGACCTTCTCCGGTGCGGGATCGATGAAATAGCGCGGTTAGAACTCCGACCACGCTCAACATGGCGTTAGCCGCGTCACACATTCCGAAGCGGTAATAAAGGGGGTCGTGGCCGTGAGGAACGCCGCCGGCTTCAAATTCCAAACCGGCCGAGGCTTGGTACAGCGGATCGAGCCCACCGAAGTGGCCGAGAGGGTCTTCGAGTCCGTAGGCGTAGGTGTTGCAATAAATGATGTCAGATCTAACCGCGCGACAGGCCTGATAATCAATACCGATTCGGCTTGCGGTGCCCCGCGTCATGTTGTGGTGCACTACATCGGCGGTGCCAACTAAACGCAGCGCGATTTCTAGTCCCGCCGGGTCTTTAAGATTTAATGCAAGGTCGCGTTTGCCGCGTTGACAGCCGAGGAACGGGGTCGCAGCCATACGCATACCGTCGCCACTGACGGGTTCAATCTTGATTACATCCATGCCGAGGTCGGAAAGAATCATCGGGCCAAACGGACCCGCTAAGTATTGGCCAAAGTCGATAAGCCGTAAACCTTCTAACGCTTGGCGCGCGGGCGGAGTGGCGATGGTCATCGGAACAGTTCTGGGTTCGTTGCGAATAGCGGTTGTCAGCCGCGCGCTGGGAGTTGCAACTCCGATGCCGGCGAGCACCGAAATTTCTGCCGGCGAATATCCGAGTTCACCCCAAATGCTTTCGTTGTCTTGGCCAATAGCGGGTTGCCCCGACTGAATTTCCCCAGGAGTTCCCAGCAAATGAATGGGAACCCCGATCTGCGTGGTGGCGCCAATCCCGATTTGTTCAACAGTGGCAACCATGTTGTTGGCTTTAAGTTGGGGATGTTCGAACTGTTCGGCCGGGCTAACTACGGGTTCAACCGCAATATTGTTAGCGCGCAGCTCAGCGACTAGGGCGGCACGCTCGCGATCACGGCACGCGGCCCGTAAGCGTTCGCTCATTAGTAATTGAATTTCAAGGGGAAGTAGTCCTTCGGTCTCTTCAGGCGCGGGGGGAGTTACCCCCAGTATTTCTTCGAGCGGTTTCATCGGCGGCAATCCACTCATGATCGAGACATGGATGAATTCTCGGTTGGCGCATTCAAAAATCATTCCTTGATGCACGCCCGGCGGATAAGTTTTAGCCATCAAGCCCAACAGACTGGCGTCGGCTTTTTCGATGTATTGATGTATTTGAGTGGTGTAAAGCATTGCTCCTTGCAACAAACTGGTGGCGACATGTTGACCGCGTCCCGTGGTCTCGCGCGCGATCAACGCGCTAACGATTCCACTTGAGATTAAAAATATTGCCCCCATACTTGGCATCGGCATTGGTAAAAAAGTTGGACCCGCCCGCCAGCCCGGTTGCTCCCACTGTTGTCCAGCAGCAGCTTGGACGAGCGCGTCGTACGCGGGGCGATGAGCATTACGATGACCAGCCGGCCAACCGGGAACCGATGCCAGTATTAATTTCGGATTAGCGGCACTCAAAGTTTCCCAACCGACACCGAGGCGTTCCATCACTCCTGGTCGAAACGATTCGACCACTACATCGGCGGTAGTCACCAATTTTAAAAATGCCGCCCGCCCTTCGTCGGACTGCAAGTCGCAAGTCACCGAACGCCGAGATCGCGTCCAAACGGCATAGCCTTCGTACGATCGAAACGGATCGCCGCCGGGTGGCTCAACTTTTATTACGTCGGCACCTTGCTCAGCGAGTAGCAATACTCCTAGTGGTCCCGCACAGCCAGCAGTTAGGTCGAGTATGCGAACGCGATTGAGGGCAGTAGTCACAGCATCCTTTCGAGACCTCGCATCTTTCCACGAGTACCCGACCAATGTCAGATCTCGCGGTCGAATCTTTGGTTTTTATGATTGATTATTGCGGCTTCTCTCGGCGACATTGTAGAATGAATAAGTGGCACAAAAACGAGCAAAAAAAACGGCCGGCAAGAAGGCCGTCAAGAAGACCGCCAAGAAAGTGGCGAAAAAGCCGGTCAAGCGGGTAGTAAAAAAGCCGGCCGCTAAAAAAGTCACGGCTCGTAAATCAACGGTTAAAAAAGGTTCGGCCCGTTCAACTTTGCGTCCGGGCGGCACTCCCGCCCGCGCGTTAACCGCTCCGCTCGCTTCTCCTCGTTTTGTTCCGCCGGCATCATGGAACGCCGCGGGTAAGTCGGCCACGGTTTCACCGTTCCCGCCGGAGCCGATTAAGCGGCCCGAACCGAATAAACGAATGCCCGCACCGACTATGGCCACCCACCCGTTGCGCCCGTTAGTTAGTCCACCGTCTCCCATTTCGTCTCCACCTCGATCTCCCCGTCCCGCGAAATCATCTCCGTCACCGTTTAGCGCGTCAATAGCCACACCGATCTCACCAACCCCACCAGTTAATTCACCTTCACCAAAATCCTTTCCCAAAAGCGAAATTGCTGATGCCGCGGCAGCTGAGCCAAAAATTGTTACTCCTGTATCCGAGTCACGATCAGAACGCCGTCGTAACAATACGAGCGAAAATGGATTCCTAAAACGAATGAGCGAGCGCTCGATTCCGCTGGGTGCATTCGTTGTTGCTGTCGGCGTGGCGTTGGTTCTGTTGATTATCGTCTTGACCTCGGGAGGAGGAGCCGGAGGAATTTTAGGCGGAAGTTTAGATAGTTCTTCGGCGATTTCGGCTCCGGAGATCAAGAAACTCGCCACTCAGATGAAGACCTGTGACGAAACTATCGGTGTAATCCAAGGATTAGCCAAGCGGTCGGCCACGGCTGGCGGTTCGGCCAAGGCCGATGAGCTGCTGGCGGCTGATACTCGCCTCGAAGCGACTTGCGCTCAATTACGCTCAACGATCGAACGGCTTTCCGCTAATAGCGGCTGAGGTTGAAAAGTGGTTGCGGCCGGACGACTTGTCGGCACTCCCGCTCCACTCGATGCGCTAGCGTCATGGTCGCATAAGCTCGCCAGTAGGCTGCGGGAGTAAATCAATCTTTACCGGGAGGCAATAATGAACGAGCACGACAAGCTTTTTATCGGCGGCGAATGGGTTGCACCGGAAGGCAAAGGCGTAATTGAAGTAATTTCACCTCATACCGAAGAAGTGATCGGCACTGTTCCCAACGCGTCAACTGCCGACATCGATAAAGCAATTGCGGCGGCTCGTAACGCATTCGACAATGGACCGTGGTCGCAAATGAGTCCGGCGGAACGAGGCGAAGGCATCAAGCGACTTTCGGCGGCGTTGAGTTCGCGTGCACAAGACATCGCCGACCTCATCTCGGCTCAGAATGGATCACCCAAGTCGTGGTCAATTATGGGTCAAGTTTTTTCGGCCACCATGGTGCTTGACACTTACGCCAGTCTTGCTTCCGGATTTCCGTTTGAAGAAGAGCGCACAGGCGCATTGGGTTCACCGGTGCGCGTGCGGCGTGCTCCGGTCGGCGTAGCGGTCGGAATAATCCCTTGGAATGTTCCGCTGTTTATCTGCGCCCTTAAACTGGGTCCGGCTATGGCCGCGGGATGTCCGATCGTGTTGAAACCGGCTCCCGAAACTCCGCTTGACGCCTACTTGTTGGCTGAAGCAGTGATTGAAGCCGATCTTCCGCCCGGCGTAGTCAATATCGTGGCGGCCGGTCGCGAAGTTAGTGAACATATTCTCACTCACCCCAGTGTCGACAAAGTGAGCTTCACGGGTTCAACGGCAGTCGGTCGTCACATCGGCGAAGTCTGCGGCGGGTTACTCAAACGAGTAACTCTTGAGCTCGGCGGCAAGTCGGCGGCCATTGTGCTTGATGATGCAAATCTCGACGAAGCCACGCTGGGTAATTTGGTGATGTCGGGAGTTATGAATAATGGGCAAGTTTGTGGCGCCCAGAGCCGTATTTTGGTTAGCCGTAAGCGCTACGACGAAGTCGTCGAGGCGCTTGGCGCCACAGTTGGCGCGCTCAAAGTCGGCGACCCACTCGATGCCGAAAACGAGATCGGACCACTAGTGACCGCGCGTCAGCGTGATCGGGTAGTTGGTTTTCTTGAAGCCGGCGTAGCGGAAGGAGCGCGCGTCGTAACTGGCGGCGGCACTCCCGCCGACCTTGATAAAGGTTGGTATATAGAACCGACGGTATTCGCCGATGTAAATAACGAGATGAAGATTGCCCGCGAAGAAATCTTTGGTCCGGTGCTTTCAGTGATTCCGTTCGATGACGAAGCCCAAGCGATCAAGATCGCCAATGATTCTGATTACGGATTGTGTGGTTCGGTCTGGACCACCGACGCCGAACACGGCGCGGCAGTTGCGGCCCAAGTTCACACCGGAGTAGTAGCGATTAACTCGGCGATGATTCTCGATTTCAATGCTCCGTTCGGTGGGTTTAAGCAGTCGGGTATTGGTCGTGAACTCGGTCCCGAGGGAATTGGTCCGTACACCGAGTATCAGACCATCATCATGCCGGCCTCCTAGATCACATCTATCGAACTGGCTATACGATTACTAAAGCAAGATTTCTGGAGTTGCTTACACCGGCCGGAGTGGCAGCCCAAAGGCTGGGCTTGACCGTTTGTGCGCAGTAAGAGTAAGAGTAAGAGTAATTAAATAACTATTAAATAACTATTAAATAACTACGGAGGGTATTATGAAACGCAACTCACTGATTATCGTCGCAATCACACTACTGCTATCAGCGGTAGTGTGATTGCGACGGGAGCCTTAAGCGCAAAAGATTGGCGCAAGCAGGCCGACAACATTTGCACCCAGAGCCGCACTCTTCTTTCGGATGATATCAAAACAGTTACGACCGATGCCACCACCGGTGAACCCAGTGCCGCCGATTTTGCTAATTTTATGGTGAACACGGTAAAACCTAATTATCAACAAGTGATTACATCAATCAAAGCCCTCCCCGCACCGAGTGCACTGAAGGCCAAAATAAAGAAACTATTGAAGGCCTTGACTAAGGGGACTAATGGCATCAACGCCAATATCACTGCAGCCAGCGCGGGCAAGTTATTTGATCCTGCGACCAAATCGGCGAAGTCGTTAGGGCTTAAGGTCTGCGGCTAGCTAATGCCCGCGCTAACGGCGGTTCGGTTTAATTGCGTTCAACCAGGAATTGAACCGACCGCCATGGCGGCGCGCTACCAGGCGTTCATTGAGATGGCTAAGTATGCCGATGACTGTGGCGTACCTATGCTCACACTTGAAGAGCATCACGGATCCGACGACGGCTGGAGTCCCGCCCCTTTAGCAATGGCGGGATTAGTTTTTGGCGGTACTAAAAATATTGGCGTATCGATATCGGCACTGCTGGCACCATTGCACGATCCACTACGCATTGCCGAAGACATTGCCGTACTCGATTTAGCCAGTGGCGGGCGACTGACCGTTATCGTCGGGTTGGGTTACCGGCCCGAAGAGTACGCCGCGCACGGTAAAGACTGGTCGAAGCGAGGCGCGTTGATGGACGAATGTCTCGACGCAATGCTGGCAGCTTGGACAGGAGAACCATTCGAATATCGCGGCACAACCGTAAGGGTGACTCCTCGTCCATTGACTCAACCTCATCCCATGCTTTTAGTTGGTGGCACCAGTAAGCCTGCGGCGCGCCGAGCGGCTCGGCACGGTTTGCCGATGTTTCTGGCCGCGCATCTTCCCGAGTTAGAGGCGTACTACTACGAAAAGTGCGCCGAATACGGAACGCAAGGCTTTTGTCTTATGCCTTCGCCAACTACCGCGATGGTGCATGTAGCCGAAGATCCCGATGCGGCGTGGGCCAACTTGGGTAAATATTTCCTATACGAAGCCACCACCTACTCGGAGTGGCAAACTCCCGATATCACATCGGCGGTTCACAGCCATGCTGATTCCATAGAAAAGCTGCGATCTGAGGGTATCTACCAAGTATTAACTCCCGACGAAGCGTTAGCGGCAGCGACGACGAACGGCGCGATTAATTTGCATCCCTTGGTTGGAGGCATGCCAGTTGAGGAAGGTTGGAATAGCCTCCGGCTTTATTGCGAACAAGTTTTACCGCGACTTTCCAATTAAGAACCGCCCGGTACTGCATGATTGATGACGATCCGACCTACCGAGTCGAAGAGTTAGGCCAAGCTATTAAGGGCGCGTTGATTGAGTCGTTTCCGCCGATGGTTTGGGTACGGGGTGAAATTTCTCAGTTTCGAATCCCTAACGGCCGCCATGCTTATTTTGACTTAGTAGAGAAAACTAAAACTGGTAGTCAGCCCTCCGCCAAACTCGGCGTGGTGTTATGGGAAAGAAAGCGCGTTGCCCTACAAAAGATTTTAGCCGATTCCGATCTTGAATTAAACGAAGGTATCGAAGTCAGGATCCGAGTTCGTATCGATTTTTACCCGCCCCACGGAAAACTCCAATTATCGATGGAAGACATCGACCCCGTATTTAACGTTGGAAAACTCGCAGCCGACCGAGCGCGCGTTATTGCGGCATTGCAAGAAGAAGGACTGTTAGATAAACAGTCGCTACTAACCGTTCCTATGGTGCCGCTACGCATTGGCTTAGTGACTAGTAACGACAGTGCGGCTTATCACGATTTTATTGAAGGCATCAAAGGTAGCGGCTACGCATTTTCGGTGGCATTGGCCAATACTTCAGTGCAAGGGGCCGACGCACCAGCACAAATAGTTGCCGCGTTAGGTGTGGCCGCACAAACAAATCCGGACGTAATCGCGGTCGTGCGCGGGGGCGGATCTAAGACTGATCTGGCGGCATTTGACACTGAAGTAGTAGCTCGAGCTATTGCCGCGCTCGCTATACCAGTTTTTACTGGAGTAGGTCATGAAATAGATCATTCCGTTGCTGACGAAGTTGCCCATACCGCATTTAAAACTCCGACCGCGGTTGCTAGTCGATTAGTGGAAATGGCAGGAGATTTTGCCGCCGATATTTCTCGTATTGGTGAACGAATTTTGGCGAGCGCGCAAGGTGTGTGCATAGACGCCAACGCCGATTTGGCTGACGCGGTCAGACGGATCAGCCGCGGAGTCCCTCAAAGTCTGTTGCGCGAGCAACAGAGTCTTGATGAATACCAACGCCGAGTCCTCGATTCGGTCCGCCGCGGGATTAAGGATTCAGGATTGCGGATTGGAAATCTTGGTGACCGGCTGCGCGCCCTCGACCCTCGCCGAGTTTTAGAACGGGGTTATTCGATCACTCGCACGGAGGATGGTCGAGTAGTGCGCCGATTGGCCGACGCTCCGCTCGGTGCTCTCGTAGTAACTGAAGTTGTCGACGGCGAGGTGCGGAGTCGAGTCGAAGCCGACCAGAAATGAACCCAGAAATTAGCCCAGAAATTAGCCCAGAAATTAGCCCAGAAATTAGCCCAGAAATTAGCCCAGAAATTAGGAGGAATAATGGTTAAAAAGGCCCTCGGCTACGCCGAAGCGTTAGTTGAATTAGAAGAAATTTTAGAACAACTCGAAGGCGACGACCTCGATGTCGACGGGCTGGCCGACCTAGTTCGCCGAGCCAGCGAATTGCTAACCACTTGTCGGGCCAGTATCACTCGCGCGCAAGCCGATGTCGACCGTATCGTCGAAGAACTCGACGAACTCGAAGCCGATCTAGATGACGACCCGGAAGACGAGGGGAAGTGAGTATCCCGTTAGCTAGAGGCTCAGACTTATAATCTAGGCAAAAGCGGAAAGGGCGGTGTCGGTGCCGCAAATTTTAGGTGTTCATGCGGCGCGTGATTCAGTCTCACTGGAGATGCGCGAGATTGACACCGGTCGAGTTTTAGTTTCGGGCCGGGCCAAGTTTGCTTCCGGTTCTGATAACCACGGTGAGCAAGATCCGACGGTGTGGTGGCAAGGTTTGCTTGATGCTCGCCATCAAGCGGGTGGCGCGCTGGGAGTTGCGGCAATTTCCGTAGCGGCGCAACAGCGTGGTCTGGTGGCGCTTGACTCCGATGGTGCATTAGTCGGTCCCGCGCTAGTGGGCGATCATTTCGATTCGCGTTCGGCTACTACCGCGTTGTTGAACGAACGGTCACCTGAAGATTGGGCCACGGCCTGCGGATCGGTTCCGGATTCATCATTTTCGATTTCTAAAGTGGCATCAATTCGAGAAAATCGACCCGATGATTACAATCGCATTGTCGCTTTACTACAACCTCACGATTGGTTGACGTATCGATTGGGTAGGCGAGCAGTTACCGATCGGGGCGACGCCTCGGCGACGGGTTACTGGTCACCGCGCGAAAACCGTTGGCGACCTGATTTGTTAGCCCAGATTGATTCGGAGCGCGACTGGGCGCTTGGGCTACCGCGCGTGTTGGAGTCGGGTGAACCCGCGGGAGACCGTGAAGGCGTAGTAGTCGCCGCCGGAACCGGCGCGCCCATGGCCGGTGCTCTTGGTCTTTTACTTTCGCCGGGCGATGTGGTCATAGATCTTGGATTAGGCGCGCAAGTATTTTCGGTGCGTGAACTTCCGGTAGAAGATCCGACTGGCTCGGTCTTCGGTTTTGCCGATGCCTCAGGCCGGTTCATGCCCTTAGTTCCAATAGTGGAAGCCCGATTAATTTTTGATCAGGCCGCGTCAGTATTGGGTGGCGATCGCGGTCGTTTCGATCAGTGGGCATCAAATTCTCCACCGGGCGCGGCGGGTTTAGTTTTTGCTCCGCCAACTAATCGTTCAGCAATCAACGGTGGCGGGGTGATCGCCGGTCGACTTTTCGGAATTAAAACTGGTATCAGTCCAGAAAATGTGGCGCGTGCCGTTATGGAGGGAGTGGCGTGCGCCGCGCTCGACGCAGTCGACGCGCTCGGTACCGCTGATGTTGCTACCCGCGGCAAGTTATTTCTTATTGGCGGCATCGCCCGCTCTCATGTTTTACAGCAATGCCTCGCCGACTTGTCGGGGCGAGCTATTTATGTGTCCAAGACCGATCCAACCGTTGCGGGGGCTTGTTTACAGGCGGCGGCGGTAACTACCGGCGAAAAAGTTTCGGCCATTGCCGCGGCGTGGGGACTGCCCGATACTCGAATAGTAGAACCGGACCCTCAATTTGATGCCGAGGAGATTCGCTCCATAAGCCGCGCCGCCCGTACTCGTCGCTAAATAATTCAGTAAATACGGGCTACTAATTACTGGGGAAGCTTTAACCGCTAGCGTTAGAGGATGACCAATCTCAGCGACGCGCGCGATCTTCAGCCCGAAATTGTCGATTCCCCGCTCGATTTAATCGGCAACACTCCGTTGGTGCGCTTGCGCCGAGTGGGATCCGAACTCAATTGCGATTTGGTGGCCAAGGTTGAAATGTTTAATCCGGGTGGAAGTATTAAAGACCGGCCGGCGGTAGCCATGATTGATGCGGCGGAAGCTGCGGGACAACTCGTTCCGGGTGGAACCATCGTTGAGCCCACTTCGGGTAATACCGGAGTAGGACTAGCCATTGTTGCCGCCCAGCGTGGGTATAAGTGTGTTTTTGTGATGTCCGACAAGATGAGCGACGAAAAAATTTCGTTACTGCGCGCTTACGGCGCCGAAGTTGTTGTTTGTCCGACTGCGGTTCCACCCGATCACCCCGACTCTTATTACTCGGTTGCTGATCGTCTTACCGAAGAAATTCCTAATGCGTATCGGCCAAACCAATATTTCAATCCGGTTAATCCCGACGAGCACGAGCGTTCGACTGGTCCCGAAATTTGGCGGCAGACGGCAGGGAAAATAACCCACTTCGTCGCCGGCGTAGGAACGGGTGGCACGATCACCGGAGTCGCACGGGTACTTAAAAAAATGAATCCTGAGATAAAAGTGATTGCTGCCGATCCGGAAGGTTCGGTATTTTCTGGGGGAAGTGGTCGGCCGTATTTAGTCGAAGGCGTAGGCGAAGATTTCTGGCCCCCGACTTACGATATGCGTTTGGTTGATCAAACAATCATGGTTAGCGACGCCGACTCCTTCGCCGCCGCACGACGAGTTACCCGCGAAGAAGGTTTGCTTATAGGAGGATCGTGCGGCACCGCGGTACACGCCGCGTTGATAGCTGGTGCCGATCTTGGCCCTGAACATCTCATGGTGGTTTTATTACCCGACTCTGGTCGGGGCTATTTGTCAAAGATTTATAACGACGACTGGATGACTCGCTACGGATTTTTGATTTCGGACGGGCCGACCGCCGGTGACGTGTTGGGAGCTAAGCGTTCGGTCGCAGTTGACAACGCTATTCCCGAGTTAGTTTTGATTTCTCCCGACGAACCGGCTCGTCGAGGATTTGCACTCATGCGCGATCTCGGCGTTTCTCAATTGATCGTGAGTATTAGCAAAGAACTTCCGTTAGCAGCCAAAGAAGTAAGCGGGACTCTTTCCGAACTCGAATTAATGGACAAAGCATTTCGCAATCCGGCTGTGCTTGATAGCCCAGTTGGCGATTTGATGGAACCGGCAATGCCTATGGTGGGGATTGGAGAAACTGTTAGCGCTGTCGTTGATCGCCTCGATACCGCTAATTCAGTTTTGGTGCTCGAAGGTGGCCATCCCATCGGCGTTTTGACCCGTCAAGATGTTTTGAGTTTCTTGGCTGCCCGGTCACCCGGTTAAAAGTCACCAGGTTAAAAAAGATTTTTATGAGCGATGATAAAAAAAAGCGAGTGATTCAAGGCGGTCAGGGTTTCGAAACTCGCGCCGTTCATGCTGGGCAAGAACCCGATCCCGTAACTGGCGCGGTTATTCCTCCGATCACCCTTTCTACAACTTTTGCTCAAGATGAGGTGGGCAAACACGGTGGATTTGAATACGGCCGTAGCGGCAACCCCACTCGGCGCGCACTCGAAATCTGCGGGGCGTCACTCGAAGGAGCTGAGTTTGGCTCCGCTTTTGCGAGTGGATTAGCGGCCGAAGACGCAGTGTTGCGAGGCTTACTCAATGCCGGGGATCATTTAATAATTCCTAATGATGCCTACGGAGGAACATTTCGATTGGTGTCGCAAGTCTTGGCGGCCGCGGGCGTGGAGTGGAGCGCCGTCGATTTAACCGACGCTGCTGCACTCAAAACCGCGTGCCGCCCCAACACCAAAGCGATCTGGGTAGAAACTCCGACTAACCCGATGCTGACGATTATTGATATTGCCGCGGTAGCAAAGTTTGCGCACGAGAATAACGCGCACTTGATTGTTGATAACACATTCGCTACTCCGTACTTACAAACCCCGTTGGCTTTGGGTGCCGATGTCGTGGTTCATTCCACTACTAAGTATTTGGGCGGCCATTCCGACGTAGTCGGTGGTTTTGTCGCCACTAACGATCCGTCTTTACACGAGAAGTTCGCGTTTTTACAAAATGCAGTGGGTGCAGTGCCGTCACCCTTTGATTGCTATCTAATTCTACGAGGAATAAAAACATTAGGTGTACGCATGGACCGGCACTGCCTCAACGCCCGTGCGATTGCCGAAATGCTTAATTCGCATACTGCAGTGGATCGAGTTCTGTGGCCAGGTTTGATTAGTCACTCGGGACACGAGATCGCTATTCGGCAGATGCGCGATTTTGGAGGAATGGTTAGTTTTACGACTGTGGGCGGCGAAGATGCTGCCCTTGCGGTAGCTGCGGCGACGGAATTATTTACGCTGGCTGAATCACTCGGCGCAGTAGAAAGTTTGATTGAGCATCCTGCGCGTATGACTCACGCCACTACCACCGATTCTCCGCTAGCCGTCGATCCGGCTTTGATTCGTTTGTCGGTCGGAATAGAAACCACTGCCGATTTGGTCGAAGATTTGCGCACCGCACTCGACTTAGCGGGCTAACTGATCGCGATTAGACCGACAATCAAGTCTGGCTGGCTAAGCGGCGTTGCTTGAACTGCGCTTTTATGTAGTCGCGGTTCATCATGGCGATAAAGTCGAGTGAAATTTCTTTCGGGCATGCGGTCGAGCACTCGCCGTGGTTAGTACACGATCCGAACCATCGTTCCATTTCGTTAACCATGGCGATAGTGCGGCCGTAGCGTTCGGGCTGGCCTTGAGGCAACAAGTTGAGGTGCTGAAGTTTGGCGGCAGTAAAGAGTTGCGCGGCGCTGTTGGGGCACGCAGCTACGCATGCTCCACAACCAATACAAGCGGCCGCGTCCATAGCGCTGTCCGAAACTTCTTTGGGCACCAAGATCAAATTGGCGTCGGGCGCGGTTCCGGTGGGCGCGGTGATGTAACCACCGGATTCAATAATGCGATCGAAGGCCGAGCGGTCGACGCACAGATCACGAATTACCGGAAAGGCGGCGGCTCGCCACGGCTCAACGGTGATATGCGCCCCGTCAGCAAACTTGCGCATGTACAACTGGCAGGTAGCAGTGCCGGATTCGGGGCCGTGGGCGCGTCCGTTTATCATCATGGCGCACGATCCACAGATTCCTTCGCGACAGTCGTGATCAAAAGCGATCGGCTCTTCGTTTTTGTCGAGAAGATCTTCGTTGAGTACATCAATCAATTCGAGGAAAGACATATCGGGGCTGGCGTTAGGTACTTCGTAATCGCGAAATTCTCCGGGCGTGTCGGGTCCGCTTTGGCGCCAAATTTTAAGACTGATCTTCACTTTTCTCCGACCTATTTTCGGGCTACTTGTATGACCGCTGGGTGAATGCTACGGATGCGAAGTCGAGTTTTTCGGTGTGGAGAACCGGATTAGCGGTATCTCCGGTGTATTCATAAGCCGAAACATGGGCGAAATCATCATCGTTACGCAAAGCTTCGCCATCTTCGGTTTGATGCTCGGTACGGAAGTGACCGCCACAACTTTCTTCACGGTCGAGTGCATCTCGACACATCAATTCGCCAAATTCAAGGAAGTCAGCTACGCGTCCGGCTTTTTCTAGCGACTGGTTGATAGTTTCGTTATGGCCAAGAATTTTTACATCTTTATGGAATTCATCTCTCAGCGCGGGAATTTCGGCCAGTGCTTTTTCGAGAGTTTCTCGACTACGGGCCATACCGCAATTGTCCCACACGATTTTTCCAAGTTCGCGATGAAACCAATCAACCGATCGACTGCCGCGAATCGACAACATTGCTTCCACTCGTTCGTTGACTTGAGCTTCGGCTTCGGCGAAGACCGGTTCGTCAGTTTTCAGGGCGGAGTTGCCCAACTGGGGGGCTAGATAGTCGCCGATAGTGGCGGGCAATACGAAGTACCCGTCGGCTAGTCCTTGCATCAGAGCACTGGCACCAAGACGATTGGCCCCGTGGTCCGAGAAGTTGGCTTCACCGAGAACGTAGAGGCCAGGGACATTACTCATTAAGTTGTAATCCACCCATAATCCACCCATGGCGTAATGAACGGCAGGATAAATGCGCATTGGAGTTTTATACGGATCTTCTCCCGTGATGCGTTCGTACATTTGAAAAAGGTTTCCGTAGCGTTCGGCGATAGTTTCTTGTCCTAGGCGCGCGGCTGCTTCCGCGAAGTCAAGGTAGACACCATTTTTTAGCGGTCCGACGCCGCGTCCGCTATCAACTTCACGCTTAGATGCCCGTGAAGCGACATCGCGCGGGACAAGGTTTCCGAAAGCGGGGTAGCGCCGTTCTAGGTAGTAGTCGCGTTCCGCTTCGGGGATATCGGCCGCCGATCGTGGGTCACCAAATTCATTTGGCACCCAGATGCGGCCGTCGTTGCGCAGAGATTCGCTCATAAGGGTGAGTTTGGATTGGAATTCGTCGCCGGCAGGAATACAGGTGGGGTGAATTTGAGTGAAGCAAGGGTTGGCAAATAGCGCGCCCTTGCGGTGGGCCCGCCAAGTCGCCGAAGCATTGGAGTTCATCGCGTTGGTAGAAAGATAGAAAACATTGCTGTAGCCGCCAGTGGCGAGCACGACTGCGTGACCTGAGAAAGATTGCACTGCTCCGGTTATTAGATTGCGGGCGACTACACCTACCGCTCGTCCTTCGTGAGTGACGAGATCAAGCATTTCGGTGCGGTGGTGGAGCTCAACATTGCCGAGATGAATCTGGTGGGCTAAGGCTTGGTAGGCGCCTAGAAGAAGTTGCTGGCCGGTCTGGCCTCGTGCGTAGAAAGTACGCGATACCTGAGCGCCACCGAAACTCCGATTATCGAGTAGCCCACCGTATTCGCGAGCGAACGGCACCCCTTGCGCTACGCATTGGTCAATGATATTTACGCTTACCTCGGCCAGGCGGTGCACATTGGCTTCACGGGAGCGGTAGTCGCCACCTTTAATCGTGTCGTAGAAAAGCCGGTGAACGCTGTCGCCGTCGTTGCGATAATTCTTGGCGGCATTGATTCCGCCTTGAGCGGCGATGCTGTGCGCTCGGCGGGGTGAATCATGGTAGGTAAGCATCTGAACGTGGTAACCCATTTCGCCCAACGAAGCGGCGGCCGATGCACCCGCTAATCCGCTACCGACTACTACCACCGAGAATTTGCGGCGGTTAGATGGACTTACCAACTTCACATTAAATTTATGATTAGTCCACTTGTCTTCAAGCGACCCCTCAGGGATTTTGGCATCAAGCATTATTTGGCTCACGGATAAATCCTTGTCACCACTAGTAGAGGCATCATTACATTACCGAGCAAGATAATTCCCGCTATCCCAACTGCTCCGCCCTGACGCAACGCGGCGAAGCGAGGATTACTCCAACCGAGACTTTGAAATAGTGAAGAAAAACCGTGAAAAATATGAAAGGCCAAAGCCATATTGGCCACGATGTAAATAATGGCAACCGGCCAACGCTGAAAACTAGTGATGATGTTGTCGTAGACCTCGCCGCTGCGCCAGGCCGAGTTTCCTACTCCCCAAGTGAGATCGAACAGGTGATAAATAATGAACAGAAAAACAATGATTCCGGTCCACCGCATGGTGCGCGACGCGAAGTTGGCGGCGGCGTAGTCGCGACGCGACTGGTAGCGAACAGGGCGGGCTTTGTGATTTGTAATTGTGAGACTGGCGGCCGCAGCAATGTGAATCACGACTGCGATGAGCAGGCCAATGCGCATTGCCCACAACAAAACGCCGTCAGGGAGTACGGGGTGCCCAATCGTGCGCAACCATTCGGAGTATTCGTTGATGTCAGATTTCCCGAGAAACAGTTTCAGATTTCCGGTCATGTGCACGAATACGAAACCGATTAAGGCCAGACCGGTTAACGCCATTAGCCATTTCTTGGCAATATCCGAGCGCCAGAACGCGAGGGGCCAGAGTCCGTCAGTACGCGCGGGCGGAGGCACTGGTGCACCGGTGTAACGACTCAGGCTTTCGGCCGCGTCAGCCCCTTCGTGCTGGTCCTCGGTGGAAACCTCTTGAACGATCTTGGTCATCTTGCCTTTCAAGCTTTGAATGATTAAACGCTACCGCCGCGCTAGCTCAGATTCAGGATTCGACGCAGGATTCGATTCAGGAATCGGCATAGAAATCGGTGTAGACGCCGGCGAAGTTAGCGTCAATTGGGCGATTATTGCCGCCCCCAGAACTCCGAGCATCATGCCGGGCACGATAACGCCCGAGTCGTTGAAGCCGTAACCCAGAATCGCCAGCACAGTGAATCCGATGAATGATGCTCGCAGCTCAGGGGTGCGAGCGGCGATGGCTCGCAACTGGGGTCGAGCCGCAATGGCGAGATAAGCCAAGAAACCTAAAACGAGGGGCAGCATCCATACCCAGGCCGAACCCGTAAAGGTCGATAGGTTTTTATCAAGCTTCCTCATGACAACATCAGCGAATGATCCTAAACCCTTATTTTGTATTCGCTCGACTAGTTGTCCAAGATGAGTTCGTTCACCGGTTGGTTGCGATAAGTCGATAGCGGTCATTACTGCCACCGCGCCAATTGTGGCGGCGGCAGCAATCGAAACTGTGCGGAGTTGAAAGTGAATCCTACCTCCAAGAAGCAAGATCGCGGTAAGTCCAAAAGCCGGCACCATCGCGATAATTCCACCAACGTCACTCCCGAACATCGGTGCAACATCAATTATCAACACGCCCAAAAGAATTAACCAAGCGATTATCACGGCGCGCGATAACTTCTTTTTTCCGTCATCAAATCGGTTAACAAAAAACCCGACGAATAAAATCGTTGCGGCACTGATGGCAGAGAATCCGATGTTGCCAATTCCTGCGAATCGCGCCCCAACGGTCGGGGAATAGCCGAAGGCATTATTAAACTGGAGGTTTCCGCCCGTGATGATGTCAATCCCAATTACCAAAATTATCAATCCCAAAGTGATCAGCATGTCATCGTTTTTGTGCCGCTGGCCCGCAACCATGGAGATAGCGCCGATAGCAGCCGACACGATAACGGCGAAGACCCAGTACCAGAGTTTTGTAGTTTGATGGAACGGAAGCAACCTAGTCAGGTATATAGCAGTTATAAATCCCAGAGTGAATAGTGAGCCGAATCGTAAAGCCTCTCTTAGCCGACCGGAGTTGGGACGGTTTAAGAAAATGATTGCCCCCACTATTAAAAGACCGAGGAGAATCATAAAGACAATCGCCACCGGTGTAATCATGGAGTCTCGAAATTGTGAAGCTAAGTCGCTATCGATAAGAAACTCGCGTCGAGCGCTGGCGCCCATATCAGTATGAGCAACGGTAAATGGTTTCCCGTTCATGGCGTCGGGGATTTTTATTCCGAGTTGGTCGAGAACGGTAGGAGCGATATCGACGAGTTGAACGAACCCCGCCCGCCGTGTGGTCGCCGATTTAAGTAGCCCGGGCTTAATGCCATTGCCCACAAGCCCGGCAACACCGAGGGGCACGGTCGTGCTGGGTGACGATGGTGATAGCACGATAATCGTGTCGCGTTTTAGGTCAACTTTGTTGAGCATCTGAGCGATCATGGCGTCGGTGTTCCGTAGCGCCTGACGGGTGATAGCTAAATTTTGTTCAGGGCTGATCACGCTGCTGTAGGCATTAACACGAGCCAAGTCGGACCCTTCAACGAGCACTACTGATCGCGGTTGCCATGCCACGGTAAAGGCGTCGACTGCGGCGCGGATATTTAGTTGTAGTCCAAACGGAGCCCGCGCATTTGTTTCGAGCAGGTTACTGCCAACTTCACCACTGGTTAGTTGTCCTTGGTGGTCCATGAGCGCGGTAACCAATGAACGCTCGTACTGGGGCACCGCTACTCCTGTTGGAGTTTGGTCGCCATTCCCAATAACCGCCGCTTTGTATCCCGCGTTTTTCAAAGCGTCACCCAGTGCGCCGATTTGGGCGTCGTAGGTATTGCCTGCTTGGGCAGCATTTGCTGCCCCGATGTCTAAGTAAACAATTGGTTCAGTAGCGGTACGGCCGGTGCGTTGACGATAGACATCGCCGGCGCGGCCGATGCCAAATTTTTCACTAACTTCCATTCCCGCGCCTTTACTAGCGAGGAGAATCGGAGTGATTCTGGAACCAACAGCTTTAGTTCCGGCACCAATCGTGAGATAACCCTCAGTGAGGGCGGTTGCGCGGGCGATGGTTCGGGTAGTTAGACCGCCTACTGCTCCTTGGTTGAGGATTTTCCGCAACGTGGGAGCGTCGTGACTGGTTAGGTCACTCCAAGTGATTCCAGGAAGCGAAATAATTAGTACTCGTCCGTCACCAGCCGGCGATTCAGATTTTGACTTAACGGTGCTAGCACTGGCAACGATTGGGTTGATGATTGCCAGCATGACCGCCACGGCACCGAAAACACCAGCAAAGCGCGCTTTTGTCATCCGATAAGAATACGTTCGGTTGCTTCGGCCGCCTGGTCCCAGTCGAAGGCGCCCGATTCAATAACCAATTTTTGGCCCGCCTTACCCATGCTTTGTGCCTCTTTTGGTCGCGCGATCATTTGCGCCAGAGCATCAGCCAGAGCATCAGTTTTTCCTGATGCGGTCAATACCCCCACTTCGTTTAACAGTTCGCGGTGCGCAACGATGTCGCTCGCCACTACAGGGATCCCTACGCTTATGGCTTCGAGCATGGCGAGCGGCTGTCCTTCATGAAATGAGGGCGAACAAAATATGCTTGCGTTACGAAAAAGCGCGGCTAGCGTTTCGCCAGTTTGTACCCCGACCATCCGAATATTCGACCCAGGAATACTGGCTCGTTCTTGTAGCGACATTACATAGTCGTCGTTACCACCACGAGCGGAACCAACAACTACCAGTTGGTAATCGCCGTCACGCGCGCTCGCGCGCAATTGGTCAAAGGCGTCAAAGGCGAGGTGAATTCCTTTTTCAGGAACAATGCGGCCAACGGTAAGAATGTATTTGTTAGGAATAACTTTCAGTTCGTCTAACGGTCCCGATCCCGTCTCCGCCAACGGAGTTATTCCGTTAGCGATGTAATGGATTGGCGCCGCTTTGGGAAAACGTTTCGCGCCTGATTCAGCCAAGTTTTTAGAAACCGCGATTAAAGCATCAGCCGCGCTCATGGTTATGCGTTCGTTAGTGCGCAGCATGGCGCGTGCCACGCGACCCCATTTCTCGTCTTGCCACTCTAAACGGTGGATGGTGGCGACTAATCGCCGTCGGCGTTTTGGGTGGAACAAGTGAGGAAAGAACGAAAACCCTGATGACGCGAAAGAGTGATAATGAACGACATCGAACTCGCCGCGCGCCGCGGCCAGTGAAGCAGTGAAGCCGTAACTGAGCCGATCCCATCGACTTTTGTTAATCATTTTGACTTGCCGCAGTCGCACGCCGCGAAACTCTTTGGCCTCAGCGTTGCCGCACAGAATAGTGACTTCGTGACCTCGTTCGGCAATGCGGGAATAAATCTCAATGCAATGGCGCGACATTCCGCCTTGCCCGCTGGGCATAGTCAGCGGCCCAATTACGGCAATCTTCATACCTACTCAGACTAAGTGAGTGAAGTCGCTCCAGAGACTCATATCGAGACTCGGAACTAACTCCTTAGTGCGCAATACTTCCGCCTCGTAGGCACCTACTAAATTGGCCCGATCCTCAGCACTTATGTTCGCTTGTTTCCCCCGGTTGCTGTTTCGTGCCGTTTTTAAATCGACAGGAATAAAAGATGAATCGAGACCTAAAAATTCGTACGAAGCCGCTATCTGGCTAGCGGGTTCTCGTAGGCATTTTTCGAACTGCAGTACTTGTACACGCTCAGGAGGTATGTACTTAAATAAGTTCTCTAGTTGTAATGCGTAACAACCGAGACGAAAAGCCTGACTAGAACTTTTATAATTTAATCGTCTGGTTTCTGATTGCAGTTCTAATCCTGATTGGTATCGGTCTACGGGATTTCGCAGCAAAATAATGAAACGAGCATCAGCCGCGGCAATGTTCAGTAGTGGTGGAATCCAGAAGTGGCTAAGGTATCCAGGGGAGAATTCACCGGTAATTGATCCAGACGGCCTAGGGAAATACGAATGGTATTTATCGACATCAGCATCCGTAAACGGTCTATTCCAGTAGCTTCGGAGGTAGTGCAATTCTTTAAACGGTTGCGGACTTGCCGACGGATGCGATTCGATCAAGTGATTCCACCAAGTAGTCCCCGCTCGCTGAACTCCAAGACCTATGTAATCGGGCGCCCCCGGCGACCAATTCTCTGGGCAACGGGGAGGTTTGCGAATCGAACGATACTGACGGAATCTCTCGGTTACCCCTCGTAGTTTCATGGTTTAAAAGATACTTAGAACCAGTTGGCTACGCTGCGCAGGCAAGCTATTTTCGCTCAAAAAAGGAGCCCTGAGTGACCACAGTAAACGATCGGCCAGGAACCCTCGGTGAATTGCGAGCCGCAGGTTGGGTTTCGCGCCCTGTGAAACAAGAGGTGCGAGAAAATGCAACTAAGCGAATAGCCGAAGGGCAATCGGTAGTTGAAGGGGTGGTTGGTTACGAGCACACTGTTTTACCCCAACTTGAGAATGCGTTACTCGCGGCCCACGATGTCATTTTCTTAGGTGAGCGCGGTCAAGCCAAGACTCGCATAATTCGTTCTCTGGTTGACTTGCTCGACGAGTGGATGCCGATAGTTGCCGGTAGTGAAATAAATGACGACCCCTACAATCCAGTTTCGCAAACGGCGCGTGAGTTAGTCGAAGAAATGGGTGACGCAACTCCAATTGACTGGGTTCACCGCGATCGACGGCTAAGTGAAAAACTTGCCACCCCCGATACTTCTATTGCTGATCTAATCGGTGAGGTAGATCCAATCAAGGTGGCTGAAGGTCGCTACTTGGCCGACGAGTTAACTATCCATTACGGATTGGTCCCACGCACTAACCGAGGGATTTTTGCTATTAACGAACTCCCCGACCTTGCCGAGCGGATTCAAGTCGGTCTGTTAAACGTGCTTGAAGAGCGCGATGTGCAAATTCGGGGCTACAAGATTCGTCTACCGCTCGATTTGATGTTGGTGGCATCGGCTAACCCCGAGGATTACACCAACCGCGGTCGCATCATTACTCCACTGAAAGATCGTTTCGGTTCACAAATCCGAACGCACTATCCCCTTGATGTTGATCTAGAGATGGGAGTGGTGGAGCAAGAAGCAGAAATAGCCGTCCCTGACGGTATGACCGTGATCGTCCCCGACTTTATGACCGAGATAGTGGCCATGATCAGCCAACTAGCTCGGCGGTCGCCTCACATCAACCAACGGTCGGGGGTGTCGGTGCGAATGTCGATCGCTAATTACGAAATTATGGTTGCCAGCGCGACTCGCCGCGCGGTGCGTAACGGCGAGACCGACATAGTGCCGCGGGTTAGCGATCTGGAATCCTTGGTGGCGAGTACTGCAGGGAAAATCGAATTCGAAACTGTCGACGACGGTCGCGAAGGTCAGATTCTGGAGCGATTGGTGCAAGCAGCCACGCTCGAAACTTTCCGTTCGGTTTGCGCGCCCGAGAAACTCTCGGAACTAGTCACCGCTTTCGAGGGTGACATTGTCGTTCACACCGGAGACGATATTCCGGCTAAGGACTACACCGAGCTTTTGTCCAAGTTGCCCGGAATGAGCGGCGCGTTAAGCGATCTCGAAGTACCCGAAACGCCAGCCGGTGTTGCTTCGGCCATAGAATTCGTTCTCGAGGGACTGCATCTTTCTAAGCGACTTAATAAAGACGCGATAGGCGGAAAGTCGTCTTATCGAGCTAAAAGCTAATCAGTCAATCGGTGAAAACAGAGCGGTTCTATAAGCCGCTGTCGCGTTTGTAAACATTGCAGGCTTGATTGGCGTAGCGGTTTACCGCATCGACGGCTTTTTGCACCTTGGGTCTGTCCTTAACTGTCGGGTCTTTTTTTACATCGCGAACTGCTTGCGCAAATATTTCGGCTTCGTCTTTTATTTTTTTTGGTGCAGTACGGGCCAGTTCTTCAATCAGCGGTAGCTGACGAGAAGCATTGGCCTCTCCAACCCGCTCTGCGTGTTGGAGTTCGGTGCTGTAGCGCTCGGCCGCTCGGCAAAAGGCGCTCGATGCGGAGAGTTTCTTATTTTCAGAAGAACTGCAGGCGGCCATTAAGAGCGTCGCCACCAATACCAGCACGAGTCCCACTCGGCCGCGGCGATGGGCTATTTGGTTCATCTCCGTATTGTTGTGGCTTCAATTGGCGTAATCACTATTCAGCGCTCGGTCGCAGTGTCGCCCAACTAGGGCCTAGCTCGCCAGGAGACTACGGTTCGGGTAATGGGTATGCGACGACGTAATCGACTCGAACCGCCCAAGTTTCGCTATTCCGCTTGGGACGGCACCCAGACCGGCTTTAACTTTGACGCCGATGCCCTTCTCGACGAGGTCAGCGACGATCTGCTTTATCACGGTGACATTAACGCGGCATTACGGCGCCTGATGCAGCAGGGCATGACCGACCGCGACGGCAACGAGATGATGGGTTTACGAGAAATGATAGATGCTTTGCGCGAACGCCGACGAGAAATGCTCGACCGTTACGATCTTGGTGGCGTTTATGAGGATATTGCCGAAAAATTGCGAGAAATTATTTCGAACGAGCGGACGGGGATTGATCGTCGAGTCGACGAAGCTCTTTCTTCCAACGACCGTCGTCGTGAAGAAATAGTTGAGGATCTTGCTAAACAACGCCGTGAAGAACTTGATCAACTCCCGCCCGATTTAGCCGGCATGGTTCAGTCGTTGCAAAGTTACGACTGGATGGATGACGCCGCGCGCGCCCGTTTCGAAGAGCTGATGCAAGATTTACGCGACCAACTAATACAGAGCACCTTTAACCAGATGGCTGAAGGAATGGGGAACATGAGTCCCGAGCGCATGGCTCAGATGAAAGACATGCTGGCTGATCTAAATAAAATGCTCGAACAGCGTGCTAACGGTGAAGAACCTGACTTCGAAAAGTTTATGGAGAAGCACGGCGAATTTTTTCCCGATAATCCTAAAAATCTCGATGAATTACTCGCGCAAATGGCGCAATCGATGGCCCAAATGCAACAAATGCTTAACTCCATGAGTCCTGAACAGCGCGCCCAGTTGCAAGCACTTTCGCAGTCTTTGCTCGAAGATATGGATCTCAGTTGGCAAATGGATCAGTTATCTCGCAATCTGCAGGGTGCCTTTCCTGATCTTCCGTGGAATCGATCACAGCGATTCGACGGCGACGAGCCGCTCTCGATGGGACAGATGCCGGGCTTGCTCGATCAACTCGGCGATATGGACAATCTCGAAAACTTGTTACGCCAAGCCACTCAACCTCGTGAACTGGCTGAAGTTGATATTGACCGAGCCCGCGATCTCTTAGGTGACGACGCCGCCCGATCGCTAGAGCGTTTAGCAGAATTGGCCAAAATGTTGGAAGAGGCTGGGCTCATAGAACAACGAGAAGGTCGCCTTGAGCTCACTCCGCGCGGAATAAAAGCACTCGGACAAAAAGCACTCGGCGATTTATTTAAGAAGTTAATGAAAGATCGCCCCGGCAATCACGACACCGAACGAGAAGGTATTGGCCACGATCCTGCTTACGAGCACAAGCCGTACGAATGGGGTGATCCGTTTCGTCTTGATGTACAACAAACGGTGAAGAACGCAATCTGGCGACAAGGTGCCGGAACGCCAGTAAAACTTACCGCTGACGATTTTGAAATAGAAAAAACTGAGCAGGTCACTCGTAGCGCCACCGTTCTTTTGCTCGATGTATCAATGTCAATGCCTATGCGCGATAACTTTTTACCGGCAAAAAAAGTAGCGATGGCTTTACACTCGCTAATTACCAGCCGCTATCCGCGTGATTATTTTGGTTTGGTGAGTTTTGGGCGAGTAGCGCGTGAAGTTGCTCCGGAGAAATTGCCCGAGATGAGTTGGGATTTTGAGTGGGGAACCAATATGCAGCACGCCCTGTTACTTGCTCGTCGCATGCTGGCGCGTGAGAGCGGAACTAAGCAGATCATTATGGTTACCGACGGCGAGCCCACCGCCCACATACAAAACGGCGACGCGTATTTTAATTATCCGCCGTCACCGATAACGATCGAAGAAACTTTGCGCGAAGTCATGCGGTGCACGCGCGACGGAATAAGAATTAATACTTTTATGCTCGACGAAAGTTACTACTTGCGCGATTTTGTCGAGCGCATGATGAGGCTTAACGGTGGCCGAGCATTCTTCACCACGCCGGACAATCTGGGCGATTATGTCCTGGTCGACTTTCTTGAGCAACGCCGAGCAGCTCGCCGAGCGAGTTAAGGTTAAATCTCCGCGCGCTGATAAAAAATGCTCAGAAATAGCCAATTCTGGCTATAAATCTTGAGAAAAATCGCCCAAATCGGACATTTCGCTGGGGATATCGAAGCTGCCCCTTGCATTATGTAGTTGATTGCGGGCAGCATGTCATCTATGGAATTCCAAGGATGTAATTCCTAGGGAATTTAGTTTGCAGTGTTCGCAAGGCTGGGGCGAGGGGCCCGAGCCGAACCCTTAGAACTATTGCCTTAAAGCGACATCACCCAGGCGGAGGAGATGCCATGCAGGTCCAAGATTTCATTGAGATGGTAAAGGTCCAGAGGGCCGACCCCAATAGCCGTTGGCAGGAACGAGCCAACTGTCTTGGCGTTGATCCCGACCTGTTCTTTCCGGAGCGAGGAGCTTCGACTCGTGAGGCCAAGGGCGTCTGTCGGGGTTGTGAGGTTCGTCTGGAATGCCTTGAATACGCTCTCGCCCACGGTGAGAAGTTCGGTATTTGGGGCGGCCTATCCGAACGAGAACGCCGCCGAGTGCGACGGGAACGAGCTATGGCTCGCCGCCTGGCTCCGGTTGCTGACGCCGCTACCGCTTAAGCGCGCAGTCTTTATCGCAAAACATCTTTAGGTCCGGCTTTTCAGTCGGCCCTCTACAGTGTCGTCGGCACTCAAACTGTGGCGGGTCACAAATTCAGAGCTTAGACAAGCAAATTCTGCTTCAGGTATTAGACCGACCAATTCGAGCTTGCTGACTGCTTGATTCATTGCCGCCGCGGCTTGTTCTACGGCAATTGTGGCGGCTTCAAGACCAGTTCGTTTTAAGTCGGCCAAATTTAGTGAAACCTGGGCACAGCTCTTAGCCGCTAACGCAAAACCTAAGGCTCGCACTCCGGGTAATCCGCCGTCGCGTTCACGCAAGGTCCGCGCGATCGTGCGGGCGGCATCAACATCAAAACTGGCGAGTAAAAAATTTACTGCCACTAGAGGTTTTCGTGCTCCTACCGCAACGGCGCCCAAGCGAGGGTTTGCGGTGGATGGCCCATCGTCGGGTTCTCGTTCAGTAAAAGCGGTGGCGCGCAAAGTCGGGAGTGAACGATGTTCGGGGTCGGCGTCGTCGTAGAAAAATACTGGCAGTTCAAGTTCCACAGCAGCCCAACGGCCAAAAGCGTGCGCGGCGTCGACGGCGATTTCGCTTGCTCCCACTAACGCGCAGAACGGCACTACGTCGAGGGCACCAAAGCGAGGGTGAACGCCTTGATGGTTGCGAAGATCGATTCGAGTATTCACCGCGCGGGCGAGATCGACTGCGGCTGGAATCGCGTCGGCGGGGCCTGGTCCCGCGAGAGTAAAAACGCTGCGGTTGTGGTCGGGGTCGATGTGCAGATCAAGCAGTTGGGGCCCACAAATCTCAACCAGTTCAGCCAGCACTACCGATCGACGGCCCTCGGAGATATTGATAACGCACTCAAGCATGTCCACGAGGCTAGCCAGCCCATTGGACAAATTGGTAAGTCGGAATCGATAGGGTGAAGTTATGAAAATTGGTTTGGCTTTGCCACAATACGACTACTCAATCGCGGGCGAGTCGCCACTCACCTTCGCCACATTGGCGCGGCATGCCCAGGCTGCTGAAAGTTACGGCTACGACTCGCTGTGGCTTTCCGATCACTTATTTCTTGATATCAAGAAGTACGGAGGGACTGCTGAGCCCCAAGGAGCGTTCGAACCTATCGCCACACTGGCTGCGCTCGCGGGGATAGTTCCACGCGTGCGGTTAGGAACTTTGGTGTTGTGTGAAGCACTCCGACCACCCACGATGGCGGCTAAAGCGTTGTCGACTCTAGATCGCATTACTGGTGGCCGGCTTGATGTTGGACTAGGCACTGGTTATTACGAACCCGAATACGCAGCCATCGGAATGGAGTTACCTAGCCCCGGCGCGCGCGTGCAACGGTTACGAGAAGCGACCGAGATAATTATTGCGTTACTAAACGGCGAAGACCTTACTTACGAAGGTAAGTTTTTTTCCTGTACGGGCGCCCATCTAGATCCCCCTGCGCAACAAGTTCCGCGACCGCCAGTATTTATTGGTGGCAAAGGCGACAAAATGCTGGCGCTAATTGCTGAGGTGGCCGACGGGTGGAACACCTGTTGGGTCTGGACTCCCGAGGCGTACCAAGCGCGCGCGAAAGTTTTGGATCACGCGTGTGAATCAATTGGCCGGGACCCGTTATCAGTAGAACGCACTCTTGGCCTCTATGCGTTGGTCGGCGAAAATGAAGCCGATCTCGCCGCTCGTTTTGCTCGATTACAGCAAGCGACACCCGCGGGCGTGCTTGATTCGATGTCGCTGGGCGAATGGCGCAAGGGGCGCCTAGTGGGCACCGCGGAACAAGTGCGAGAGCAGGCCCAAGTTTGGTCTGATCTTGGTGTGACGACGATCATCGTGGGCGCGGGAGCACTACCGTTTCAGGTAGGGGCGTTAGCCGATGTTGCTGCTCTGGCTGAAGTTTTGGGGTCGGGTTCAGACGCCACCTCTACGGCAACGAGCGGGTAGCCTGTTGGTACCGACCCGGAAAGGATGGGATCCATGAACCTCGGACCCACCGAACTAATCATCATCCTCCTTATCGTGCTGCTGGTCTTTGGTAGCACCAAACTTCCGAAACTGGCTCGCTCTATGGGCCAGGCCCAGAAGGAGTTCAAGAAGGGTGTCAGCGAAGGCGGCGACAAAGACGGTGCGCCTGATCCCGATTCAGATGGCGGCACCAAGAAGTCCTGATCTTTTACTGGCCTTATCTACGGGAACCTTCGCGACCTCGGCGTCGTTTTGATTCATGGTTGACGGAATTCCCACGTGGGAAGAGGTGGCCCGAGATTACGGACGATTTCTTTACACGGTGGCATACCGACTAACCGGAAATGATCAAGACGCTCAGGATCTGGTTCAAGAAGCGCTAATGCGGGTCCGGCGAGGACTTGAGCGCTATGAGCCGGGTTCCTTGAAAGGCTGGTTAGCCCGAATCGTGACCAATGTGCACCTCGACAATATGCGGCGTCAGACGCGTCGGCCCACGAGTTCGTTTCCTGATGACCCCGATCAGGTATTGCCGCCCAGTCCGGCGGCCGATGAATTTAGTAGCGACCTCAGCGCGGATTTACAACGAGCGCTCTTGAATCTTCCCGACGAGTTTCGTATTCCCGTTGTGCTGTGTGATGTGGCTGATCAATCATACGAACAAATTTCTGCGGTCCTTGATATTCCGATTGGAACCGTTCGGTCTCGCATTCACCGCGGTCGTCGTATTCTTCGGAGCACCCTGGACGGTATTGAACGATGACCGATTTTTCATCCACCAACAACGAATTCGATCTCAGCGAAGATCTGCTATCGGCTTATATCGATGGCGAGTTAGGCCCAGCAGATCGAAATTTGGTCGAATCTCATTTGGCCGAATCGGCACAGTGGCGAGTAGTGCTCGACGAAATAACCAATGTGCGTTCCGCGCTTAGAAGTCTTCCCGAGCGCGACGCTCCATCTGAGTTTTGGGAACGGCTTGCTGCGGTTACTGATACCGAAGCCACGGTAATCGACATTGATAAATATCGACGCCGTAATCACCGCCGCAATCGATGGATGACCGCGATAGGTGGTGCCGCGGTTGCCGCGGTATTAGTAATCGGGATTGTCGTTATTCCTAAAACCGATAAAGCCCAACCGCCGATAGGAGTTTTCAGCAATCGTCACGCGGTGCAAGCGGCTAATGGCGGTGCACCAATTGTCGATTTGGTGTCGGTGGCAACCCGGAATCGATTTTCCCGATGAGAGGGATTGGGCGCGTAGTCGTAGGAGTTGGTGCGCTGCTAGCAATCGCGGCCATACCGACGACACTTACCGTCACTTCGGTTAGCGCGGCTGACGATCCGGCCGCGTTAATTACCGCTTCTCGACATGCTTCCGGAAACCTTGATGCTGAAGTTGAGATTCGGTGGCGACCAGGAAAGTCGGTTAAGTCGGCGCAAGTGCACGTGCGCGCTGATAACGGGAGCTTTTGGGTTGGTGATGAAGAGTGGACCGCGGGCGGCGATGGTCGCTCTCTATGGGTATCCAAAGACGGAGTTACCACTAGGTGGACCGCAGAAAACGAAGTTACGCGCCCCGATCCTGATGCGCATTGGGATCTCGTGATGGCCGGAAAACAAATGAGTCCAATGGGTTCGGTAATTGACTTAATCGACGCTCGTGACAACAAGGGCCGACGACGAGTTCGGCTAGGAATAGATCAAGCTAGTGGTCTGGAGGTTAGCCGCGAGGTTTATTCCTTAACTGGAGACTTGGTTCATTCGGTCCGACTGATTCCCGCGGCAACCGATTCAGCAGTGACGAGTCCGCCGCCATCGGCTCCCGACGGCAAAAGCGATTCAGGTTCGGTTCCCGATACCGCCGACGATTTTCTTAGCCCTAATAATCTTGATCGCGGATTCAAGCTTTTAGCTCGCTATGAATTCCCCAACAACATTCGGCAGTCGTTTTACTCCGATGGAATATTTACTCTGTCGATTTTTGAACAGAGCGCCAGCATCGATTGGGATGCACTGCCTGCTAGCGGTCGTGCGGTGAATATTGGTAACGCTAATGGTCGTTGGTATGTAACTGCTTCAGGATCGGTCGTGGTATGGGCCGATGGCGATCACGGGTTTACTAGCATTTCCGACGCGCCACCCGATGTGGTAGTTGCCGCGGTGCGACCGATGCGACCGCGTTCTCTGTCGGAAACTGAAAAAATTGTCGACTTCGTTACCGGACCATTCGGCTGGAACTAGATCTATGCAGATTATTTCTGAAAAACCCTTGGGCGCGGTTAAACCGAAGCTTCTACTCGGCGGCGGCTCAATATGCGCCGCCGTTCTCGCTCGGAGCAGCCACCCCAGACGCCGTGTTCAATTCGATAAGTAAGGGCATACTCAAGACACTCACTCTTTACTGGGCATTCCGCGCAAACTTTACGAGCGCGATCGACACCCGAACCATCGTTAGGGAAAAACTGAGTCGAAGCGCCACCTCGACAGCGAGCCCGTTCCATCCAAGCGGGAGTTTGATGATCGGGGACTACGGGAGTTTCCGACTCGCGGGTCTTCATGGAGTAGTTGGCCTTTCGGTCGTGTTGCGCGGTCATCTAAATAAGTAAACGCTCTGACTTGTGTTCTGGTTCCCAATTTCCGGCCTGATCTCTCAGGATCGCCTCAGCCTGAATGAGGGAACCTAAAACTCGGGTGTGACGTTTTAACTATCGACGACCTAACCTGATTGTTTCTCTCCTCGAGCGAGGCAGTCCTGAACCCATATTCCAAAACGATCCCAAAACGATCCAGGGACGGCTAAAATTCATGACGATTAATCTTAAGGACGACGCGATGACTCAAACCGAAAGCATTAAAAAGGCGAATAAGCGACCGCGGTCAGTTTTGGCCGCGGTCGTAGTGGGCGCCGTAGTGGGCGCGCTGGTAAGTGCGGGAGTAGTAATTAGTTTCCGCAACGATTCAACCACCACGGTCGTAAGAACTGCTAAGGGAACCGAGGTCATCAGTCGAGCGTCGAATCAGATAACTGGCAGTACCGATGTAGCAGCGATTATTTCTAAGTCTCAGCCGGCCATTGTGGCGGTAACTGCTAAAACCGATTCGGGCGAAGCGGCCGGAACCGGGTTTGTTATTACCGAAGACGGTTACATCGTTACTAATAATCATGTTATCGACGGCGCTAATTTAATCGAAGTCGCTTTCACTAACGGATCGATTAAGGAAGCCAAATTGGTGGGCAAAGATCCTTCAGTGGATCTCGCGGTGCTTAAAGTCGACGGATCCGATCTAGCTACCGTCGCACTAGGCGATTCTGATGCCGTTCAAGTCGGCGACGATGTCGTAGCTATTGGCAACGCGCTCGCTCTTGAAGGAGGGCTTAGTGTGACGCGTGGAATCATTTCTGGAACCGACCGAACGGTAGCCACTAATACTGGCGCCAATCTGGTGGGAATGCTTCAAACCGACGCCGCGATTAACCCCGGCAATTCGGGTGGTCCTCTGCTCGACTCTCAGGCGCGCGTGATCGGTATTAACACCGCTATCGCTAACCCGAGCTCAGCCCAAGGTGTTGGTTTTGCTATTCCAATTTCTGCGGCGAAACCGATCATCGAAGATTTACGTTTGGGGCGCACTCCGGCATTCCTAGGAGTTTCCACTCAGAGCATCACGCCCGCGCTAGCACGCGAGCGTTCACTCAACCTTTCGTCGGGTGCTTATGTGGCCAAGGTGACTGCGGGCTCGGCGGCCAAGGAGGCAGGTTTAGAAGTTGGCGATGTGATAACCGAAATTGAGGGGTCGAAAATTAGCGACTCCACCGATGTACTCACCGCCATTCGCGAGCACCGTCCCGGCGACTCGATTTCGATTGTGATTAGCCGTAACGGCGACAAGCAAACACTCCGAGCAACGCTTACCGATCGGCCGAGCTAACAAACCGCCCAGTCTGCCCCCAGCATTCCGAGACCTCTTCTCGGAACGGCTGGGGGACGAGCGGATAGGCTTTAAACCCAGCAAATCTTTCCGGCAAATCTTTGAGGAGTATTAATGGCCGTTAATTCCGACGAACTTCAGAATCTCCCTCCGCAGGGACATGTACGCATTACCTATCTTGGTCCCGCCGCTCCCCATTGGGAGATAAACGGGATCATTGGTGAAGGGCGAATTATCGACCAGTTCCGTCAGCGGGCGCAAGCTCGCTTGCAACTGTTGCCACCGGGCGATCCTCAGTTTCGCCGCAATCGTGAGCGGGTAAATCGTGACGCGGAACGCGAACGCTTAGTCCTCGAATGGGATCTTGGTTACACCGAAGAAGAAGAGTAAGTACCGTCGAGCATCATCTGGATCAATCCTCGATGAGGTATTACCTCGTCGACATCTTCCGGCCAAGTGGCTTGCTCAAAATGAACACTCCGATGGTGTATGCGCGCCATAATTATGGCGTGGCGCAACGAGCAGTAGACCTCGTACCAAAGCAGGTTTGAGAGTTTGTGGCCGGATCGGGCTTCGTAGGCTGCCGCGACGCGATCGCGGTTTAAAAAGTTAGGCAACCCCGGCAGCGCATAATTTTCGGTGATGTGCTGAAAGAAGGCGTGCAGCACGATCAGCCACGCGACATCTAGTTCACGCGGTGCGAGACCTGCCATTTCCCAATCGAGAATCGCGACAGGGGCGAAGTCTTGGTAGATCACATTCCCGATGCGCGAATCACCCCAAGAGATAACCGCTTCGCCTTCGTTTTCGGGCCAGTTGTCTTCAAGCCAGGTAAACGCGGCTTCAATAATAGGGTGACTAATTCCTCCTCGGGCCCATTCGTAATAGCGTTTTTGGTTTTCAAAGTGACGGGCTAACGGGGTGTCGCCAGGCCTATCTAGTTCGAGAAATTTTGTATCGAGTTTGCTGATATCGATGGCATGGATGTCGGCAATAATTCCTACGGTGGCATGCTCAAGCCGAGTTCGCTCCTCGTCGCTGGCGTCGATCACCCAGCCCAACATGGTGTAAGGAATAATGTCAGCCGGTATTTGTCCGGCGACCCGGTCCATAACAAAAAATGGTGCGCCTAGATGGCGGGCATCAGGCTCATGCCAGCGCACCGGCGGAACTGGAACCGAACTGTTTTGGCCGACTAACTGCATAATCCGATACTGATTAGCCAAGTCATAGGCGGGGAAGATCGGAACATCACCAGCGTCAGGTTCGAGGCGCGCAACCAAGGGGACTTGCCGCTGCTCACCGTCTTCGTACCACTGGGCTTCAAACAGCAAACTCTCACTCGACATGCCGTTGGCCGAAGGACTCTGCACTTCGCCCACGGTAGGTTCCGCGTCGTCGGGCAATGTGCTTGCCAACCATGCTCGCAATGGCTCGCTTAAGTCGGCCCGGTCGCGGCTCGAGCGCGTGGGGGCTTCAATCCCTAGTGCTTCGTTCTCTCCCACCGTTATCTCCCGATTTTAATTATTTTCTTAACGCAGTTTCTATCAGTTACTTAATCGGATCCTTGGTTAGAAGCCAAATATTTACGCTTGAAAATATAGTCAAGCAGATCCTTGCCGAAGTCGGACGCGGTGACGATGTCGTCTATTTGAACATCGGCGTTATGCAGGTGTTGAAACCTCAATACATCGCCATTCTTGACCTCGGGAACAATTCCGCCGAAGAAGAGCCCAAGATTGTCGTGCATTTCCACCGGCAGTACTCCAGTGGCGGGGTCAGATAACTCAAAATCTACGTAGATAGCGTTGTTCCCTTCAGATTTTAATGCTGACATTTCTCGCTCTAGTGCAGTTAGCAAATCCGAACCTTGCCGCAACACGGTGATAAATGCGTCGCTGTGATCGTCAATCCGCTCGGTAGCCAGAAGAGTGGTAGTTCCCGTGACCGGCTTTTCTCCCTCGCCAATCTTTCGCGATAGTGAATTGTGATCGTAAAGTTTGGTAAGTATCTCGCGGTGCCACTCTGGCGCGTAAACCACTCGATGGGGAATATCGGAAGTCGCTATCCAAAGCAGGGCCACACTCGGCCGGTTCCCCTTTTTTTCTATGTCAACATAATTAACTTCGGCGGGTATGTAGCCCAAAAGAAAGCCCGATTCGGTCGCGCCGATTTTTAAGTTGGCGGCTTGGCTGTACGGATGGGCGGCAGTGGCTTCGCTATACATGCCGTAGACACCCGTTTCCGAACACCATTGCATGAGTCGACGTTTTAGGGCGGCGAATAAATGATGATTGCGCCAATCGGGGTGAACTACCGCTACTCCCGATTCGCCGACTTTGTCGTCGCGCGATTCGCGCATTAAGCCAATGTGACCCACAATTTTCCCGTCGGGGGCGCAGGCGATGAATGACACCAGAGTCTCGTTATCGAGTCGGGCGGCAATGGCTTCGGAGTCGTACGCCCATGTGTGGTCGTAGGAATCTCCGTACGCGTCACGAATCGCAGTAGTCAACAGTTCGGCCTGACCGGAGTAGAGGCGCTCAATAGTTACATCACCTTCGGCGGTTATCTCCATTGCTTATCTCCATTGCTTATCTCAGGGAACGGGCAAGTTACTTAGCGCGGCGTAGCCTTCGTTAAACGCTTCGATATCGGTTTTGGGGTTAGTAAGCGTTGATGCGCAATCCACCTCAGTTGCGCTAAGGGCGCCGTCAAACGTGGTAGCTACTGCCACCACTTGCAATCCGCGCACTGCGGTGCCGGGTTTGCAAGTGGGAGTATTTAGATTGTCAAGAGTTACTTTCACTTTCTTACCTTTCACCGGAGTAATTTTTTTCCGGTGAGCTTTGATCCATGCCGTTACTTGCTTCACGCTCGCGGGGTAGTCAACGGTGGTTCCGAGTCCTTGACTGGTGGCCAGCGCGGGAATTCCGTGCGCGGCCGCCTCGGTGGCGGCACCCACTGTTCCCGAAAGAGGAGTAATGCCGCCCAAGTTTTGCCCCGTATTTATTCCGGAAATAACCAAGTTCGGCTTAGTAGGCATTCCACCTTGGTCAAGAGCAAAAATGATGCTGTCGGCCGGGTAGCCGGTCACCGCGGTGGCCTTGTAGCCCGAAGCCGTCGTTGCCGGTGCGCTCACAAGCGTTCCGCCGGTAACTTTGCGTCCAGTTCCCGACTGGTTAGTAGCCGGAGCAATCACGGTCACTTTAAGAGTTTTATCTTTTCGTAAAGCTTCTACGAGTTGGTCAATACCGGGCGCGCCCACACCGTCGTCATTGGTTACTAAGACTGAAAGCGGCGCGGTCTTTTTCTTGGTCACCGTCGCACTGGCTAGCGGTGCCGTCATTGCCGCTACTGCAGCTAGCGAAATTACACTAATTCCGATACGACGAATTCGCACGAGTCCCTCCTAAAGAATTGTTTAATTTTGCCTGCGTCAGGCTAACGCTTAGCGGCCGAACTCGCCAGCGCTAATTACTGATCGGTCTTACCGAATACTCCCGCGGCTCTCAACTCGCCTATGCGCTTGGCGTCGTAGCCCAAAATATCGTTAAGTACTGATTCGGTGTGCTGCCCTACCGTAGGGGCGCGTTCAGGGATGGGTTGTTCGGCGTCAAGAACTTGCAGTGGAGTAGGCAATTGGTCAGCCCCAAGGCGATCTTGTGAAATCCACGGAAAGCGATGTTGGAACTGGGGATCGTCGGCAATGGTCTGGGGTGTATTAACCGGAGCGATCGGCGTGTTGACTTCGTTTGACCACTCAATCCATTCTGCCGAAGTCCGAGTATGGAAAATATCGCGCAACTCGGCCCGTAATTCCAAGTTATTACGGGCGTGGTCAGCGAATTTTTCCCCGGGCCATTTTTCAAATAAATCAAGACGGTCAACACCGCGACAAAAGTTTTCCCAGAATTCCCGTTCTGAAGCCATAAACAAAATATGACCGTCAGAGGATTCATAGATTTGGTAACGCACTCCTTCGCTCATTCCTGCAGTTCCGGGTGCTCGCCGTTCATAATTATCCGAAGCATTGCCGGTCACTTCTGATTGCGGGCGTTCGTAGGCGCGCCAAGATTCAGATCGGTACCAATCCATATAGGCGGCCGCATCCGACTGGGCGATTTCTAGCCGACAGCCGGAACCGCCCGCACGGGCGCTAATAATGCCGGCCAAAATTCCAAAAGCACCGAAGAGTGGACCGGCATGAATTCCCGTGGAGGGATGTTCGGGAATTGTGCAGAAGCCCTGTTCGTTGTATTCGGGTTTAACTAATCCCGCCCAAGTGTCGTAAGCAACTCCGTGGCTGGGCATTTTTGCGTACGGACCGGTAATTCCGTAGCCCGAGATGGTTATGAAGACCACTTTTGGATTTATAGATTTAAGTATGTCGTAACCTAAACCCAATTTTTCAAGGGTTCCTGGCCGCATTGCTTCAACTACCGCATCAGCATTTTCGGCCAGCTTTAAGAATATTTCTTTTGCCTCGGGATTTTTTAAATCGAGAGTGATGCTGCGCTTACCGCGGTTTATGTGGAGGTGCATCAGAGAATCACCCTCAACGATCGGCCAAGTCATCTGCCGGACGTAGTCACCTTGCGGGGGTTCAACTTTAATTACGTCAGCGCCAAGATCGATTAAGTGTGAGGTAATAGCCGCCGGTCCGAGTAACGAACATTCGATAACTCGAACTCCATTTAGTAGTCCTGATGATTTTTCTGTCATTTGGCTTTAAGCACCATTTCCATTCCCGCGTGCAGTGTGCAAACGATTTTGTACTTTCCCGGCTTACGAATTGTGCGTTTAAATGTTCCCGTACTCTTAATTTTGGATTTAAATTTTTGCGGCCCCCTCGTAACTACTACATTATGAGCCATATAGCCGTCCCATTTCCAAATCACTACGTCGCCCACTACCGCGGAGATCTTCTTGGGCTTGAAGTAGTTGTCGTTAACCGACACATTGATGTCGACCGCGTGGGCCACGCCAGCGCTAATCAGCAGCGCCATCATCATCATCATGATGGCGGCGGTAGCGGCGGTAATACGCTTCATTAGGTGCTCTCCTCGTTTACGCTTGCGGCTCCTATTGTATGCGGCGGTAATTACAATTACCCTTCGGAGAATCAAGGAATCGTGCGAGAGCGAGAGGAATAAATGGGGCCAGATATTTACAATCCGGATATTTACGATCCGGATATTTACCAAGCCGCCGCGCCCTATTCCATCTTTGCCCAGCTGCGTCGAGAGTCACCGGTATATCGTCAATCTTTGCCCGACGGCTCGTTCTACTGGGCTTTGTTGTGTTATTCCGACGTCGTCGACGTATCTCGTCGTCCCGAAGTTTTTTCGGCCGAGATTGGGGGAGTGGTGCTTGAAGACCAGTCGCCCGAACAACTGGAGCAAACCAAGAATATGTTGCTCATGATGGACCCACCTCGGCATAGTGGGTTGCGGCAGCAGGTTTATCCGCACTTTCGCCCTCGCCAAATTTTGCGCCTCGAAGATCGGATTCGTCAAATTTGTGGAGAAATTTTGGCGCAAGGAATTGAGAGAGAAGAAATTGAGTTTGTTCACGACCTAGCCGCGCAACTTCCGGCTCAAGTTTTGGGTGAACTAATGGGAATTCCTATTGATGATCGTGCGCAAATTAATCGTTGGGCCGAAATGATGACGGGAAGCCAAGATCCTGACATCAATCCTGTTGCTGATTCCGCTGACGTCGGCACTGCTAACGAAGGCTCGATTGCTATGGCGTTATACGGAATGGAATTCGCTAAGGAGCGTCGCGCAAATCCTCATCACGAAGACGAAACCGATCTAGGCGATTTACTTCTCGCCACCGAGGTTGATGATCGTGAAATGACTGACCTAGAGTTCGCGTACTTTTTTGTTCAGCTTGTCACCGCCGGTAATGACACTACGCGCACCATGTTGTCCTCCGGTCTTCTGGCTTTGCTAGAGAATCCCGATCAGTTCTCTGCTTTACGAGCGAACCCGGCACTCTGTGGTTCTGCGCTAGAAGAAATATTGCGCTACGCGCCGCCCCTGCATTACTTTCGCCGCACCGCGGCAGTTGATACCGAAATTGGCGGGCAATCGATAACCGCCGGTGAAAAAGTCGCCATGATGTATTCCTCCGCCAATCGCGACGAGATCGTATTCATCGATCCCGATCGTTTCGATATCACCCGCACTCCCAATCCCCACCTATCCTTTGGCATCGGCGAACATTTCTGCTTAGGCGTGCATCTCGCCCGCATGGAGGGACGAGTATTCCTAGAGGAGATGCTTAAACAGTGGGGGAATATTGAGCTCGCGGCATCACCTCGCCGCCAGCGTTCCAACCTCAATAACGCCTTAAAGTCCTTACCGATTCGGGTAAATAGTCGTTAGATCCTGTTATGACTAGCGGTTACCGCTACGGTTTTTGCGGTGGTGACAACAAATTCAAACAGCACCCCACCGAATCGGCGTCGGTGGTCGGTTGGTCGAATAGTTTTATTAACGGTAACTGCGGTTTCGCTCTACCTATTTTTCCCGAGTATTGCTGAAGTTTTTTCGGCGTGGGACAATCTCGGCCAAGTCCATCCACTAGCGCTTCCGGTTATTTTTGCCTGTGAGGCTGCCAGTTTTGTCTGCACATGGGTCGTCCAACGCATAGCTCTTCGCACTCACGAATGGTTTTCAGTTTCAACTAGTCAACTGGCCGGCAACGCATTCAATCGGGTTACCCCTGGTGGCGGAACTACCGGAACCGCTTTACAGGCTCGCATGCTCATTGACGCGGGCTTTGATGGGCCCACTGCCGCGGCCGGACTTACCGTTCAGTCGTTCTTAATGACTGCCGCGGTAGTCGCGATGCCGATATTTGCGATTCCCGCGGTGCTGGCTGGTACTCGAGTTCCGAACTCTTTAGTCGATGCCGCATGGATCGGAGTATTGGTTTTCGTAATCATCGCGATTACTGGCGCGGTGCTTTTGGCTACCCGTCGACCCGTCAACTGGTTGGGTGACGCAATAGAAACCATTGCCAATTTGGTGCGGTTTCGACGACCTCCGATTCACGACCTTGGCCCGCGATTGCTTAATGAGCGCGATGAAATTCGCACAACTATGGGCACCCATTGGATAGCAGCGCTGGCGGCCGCAGTTGGTCGATGGGGTTTTGAATACTTGGCCCTATTGGTAACCCTCTACGCCATCGACGCCAACCCTAATCCGTGGTTGGTGTTGTTTGCGTTTGTCGCCGCTTCCGTTCTGAGCATGATTCCGTTTTCGCCTGGCGGTCTCGGATTTGTGGAGGCGGGTATGACCGCGAGTCTCGTGGTAGCGGGAGTGACGGTGAGTCAAGCGGTATTGGCCACCTTGGTATTCCGGCTTGTTTCGTTTTGGTTACCAATACCGATAGGCATTGGTGCCGGATGGTGGTTTCGACGGCGCTATCCACGATCGCCAGGCGCGCCGGCGCCAACTATTTAGATCGAAAATTCTGATTTACGGTTCGACTAGGTCGGCGTTGATAACACCCGTCGAACTCAGTCGCTCAAGCTCGGCATCGGATAAACCGAGATCACTCCGCAAGACTTCGTAAGTGTGTTCACCCAACCACGCGGGTCGCGTTTCTGGCCCCTCACTGACTTTGGTCATTTTTACCGGGTTACCCGGAACAAGTATTGGTTCTACGACGCCATCGGTACGAGGGATTTCGACAATCATGTTGCGTGCGGCGACGTGCGGATCCGCGATTACATCTTCCGCGTTGTTAACTGGTCCGGCCGCGACTCCCGCACCGTTCAGTATGTGACAACACTCCAATTTGGTGCGACCGGCGGCCCAATTATTTATCGCCGGGCGAATTATGTCGTCGAGATGGATTCGCCAACCTTTGCGTTCGGCCAAGCGAGGGTCTTCTAGCCACTCCGGGTGTCCAATAATTTCGGCCAGCTTCGCAAACTGATGCTCACGACCAACCTGAACTACAAACCAGCCGTCGGTAGCAACAAACCCATCCATAATCAGCAGTGGTCCGAGACCACCGGGTCGCATTCCCATCGACCAAAAGTTGATTACTAAATCGGACATGGCGACCATTGAGTCGAGCATGGCGACATCGACATACTGACCTTCACCGGTCTGATCTCGATGTCGCAACGCTGCGAGCATTCCGATAGTGGCGAACAGTGCACTTGATATATCGCCGAGTGCACCCGCAGGCGAAAGTATCGGTGGTTCGCCTTTGGCTTGTTTGTATCCGTAGAGTCCCGACATCGCTTCGGCGATAGGTGCGTAGGCCGCCCAAGTGTCGTACGGAGATTCGACGGTGTTTCCAAAACCGGATACCGATGTATAGATAACGCTGGGGTGCACGGCCGCGATGTCTTCGTATCCCAGCCCCAGTCGCTTCATAGTTCCGGCGCGAAAGTTTTCGGCAACGATGTCGTAATGCGGAACTAGCGCCAGTAATAACTCACGACCTTCAGGGTTTTTTAAATCGATTCCTACACTGCGTTTATTGAGCGCGTTGCGTAAGTAGGTGGCTCCACATGGGCGTCCCCACGGATCATTCATGGCCGGGAGAGATCCGCGACCCGATTCGCCGTCGGTGGGATGCTCAACTTTCACTACATCGGCGCCGAGACGGGAAAGAAGCTGGGTGCCGTACGGCAGCGCCTGCATCTGTTCGACGGCAAGGATCCTCACCCCGTCGAGAGGTTTACCAAATTCGCTGGCTTCCGAGTTGGCTATATCTCCAAGTTTCATGATCTGTACTGTAGAGCCTCGGGCTTCGACCTGACAGCAGTGTCATCTTTAGAGGTACGCTCAGATCATGCGAGGAATTCTTGATCTAGCAGCCTACGTGCCCTACTGGCGTTTAAATCGTTCCGAAATCCGCGCGACTTTTGGATCGGGCGGCGGCAAGGGCACTCGAGCAGTGGCTTCATTCGATGAAGACACCACGACTATCGGAGTCGAAGCGGCCCGACTGCTGAACCCGACTTCACCCAGTTCTTTGTGGTTCGCCACGGTGGCACCGGCCTATCTCGATAAAACCAACGCGACCACCATTCACGCGGCGTTACGGCTCGGTTCCGATGTAACTGCACTCGACTGGGGTGGTTCAATTCGCTCGGGCGTGGGCGCATTAATTACCGCGCTCAGAGGCAACGATTCCGTTCTCGTAGTTACTTCCGATATTCGCGATGGGCTTCCTACTAGCGCCGACGAGTCGGCGGGCGGTGATGCCGCGGCCGCGATAATGATTGGTTCAGATTCCGACGGCTCGTTGTTAGCCGAAGTTCTTGGTTCGGGATCGGCCACCGAAGAGTTCATAGACAGATGGCGGTTACCGGGCGATCGGCGCTCAAAAGTTTGGGAAGAAAAGTTTGGCGAGACGCGCTATTTGCCACTGGGTGAAGAAGCGTGGAACGCGGCGCTGAAAGATTCTGGGACTGCCGCCGACCAAGTTGATCACATAATCATTACTGGTTCTCATACCCGTGCGGTGCGGTCATTACCCGCTCGATTAAGACTTGATTCGGAAAAGTTGGTTCCGGATCTTTCAGAAACTGTCGGTTACACGGGTGCCGCTCATGCCGGACTCGCGCTCGCGGCACTAATGGAAACGGTAGATGCCAAAAAGACGATCGCATTGATTTCTTTGGCTGATGGTGCCGATGTCTTAATCCTGCGCACTACCGATGCGTTAACCAAACGCAAGTTAAAGCGCAGCGTGGCCGCCCAGATCGAATCGCGTGCCGATGTTCCTTACGGAAAGTTTCTTTCGTGGCGGGACTGGATAACCCTCGAACCGCCCCGTCGCCCCGAACCTGGCCGCATCTCGGCTTCTATCTCGTCACGCCGAGAAGAATGGAAATACGGATTCGTAGGTTCGCGCGATCGCTCTAGCAATGCGTTGCATCTTCCTCCCGCGCGAATATCAATGAAAGGCGGCGCGGTCGACGACATGGAGTCCGCGCCTATGGCCGATGCAGTGGGTACGATCGCCAACTTTACGATTGACCGAATTGCTTATTCGCCTAGTCCGCCAATCGTTTTTGCCGTTATCGATTTTGATGGTGGTGGCCGTAGTGCAGTTGAGATGTGCGATGTCGACGCCGACTCATTAAAAATGGGCGACCGAGTCGAGATGACTTTTCGCCGGCTGTTCACCGCCGACGGAATACATAATTACTTCTGGAAAGCCCGACCGGTTCGAAACGGAGTTGCTAAATGAGTTCTAACGGAATCAAAGATCAAGTCGCCATCGTTGGTATGGGCTGCACAAAATTCGGCGAGCACTGGACACTCGGTACTGACGATCTGTTGATTTGGTCGACCACAGAAGCCCTTGCTTCAGCCGGTATCGAGAAAGAAGATGTTGATGCTTACTGGCTTGGCACCGCTATGTCGGGAATGTCGGGACAAACTTTGTCCAAGCCGTTAAGTATGTGCAAGCCCGTAACTCGAGTAGAAAACTTTTGCGCGACTGGTTCCGAAGCTTTGCGTAACGCGGCGTACGCCGTTGCCTCGGGTGCCTACGACGTGGCGATGGCGGTCGGAGTCGAGAAAGTTAAGGACAGCGGTTATCAAGGGTTGGTGGGGGCTTCTCATGCTCCGACCGACGGAACTGCCCGCACGCTTTCGGCCGCGGCCATGTTCGCCATGTGCGCCCCCGCGTACGGGAAAAAATATGGTGTTTCCGATGAGCAGATGAGAGAAGTGCTGGCTCGTATTTCTTGGAAAAATCACCAGAACGGCGCCCATAATGAGCGAGCGCAATTTCGTAAAGAAGTTTCGATGGAAACCATTTGCGGCGCCCCCCTTATGGCGGGCGATCTTCGATTATTCGACTGTTCGGGAGTGGCCGACGGTTCGGCCGCGGCAATTGTTGTTAGAGCCGAAGACGCGCGGCAATACACCGATAAGCCGATCTATATCAAAGGGCTCTCGTTTCTTGCCGGCGCGGGAACCGGAAACGCCGATCCCGACTACGACTACACATGGTTTCCCGAAATTAATGCCGCTGCTAAAGACGCTTACGCGCAAGCCGGAGTCACCGATCCTCGTTCCCAAATTGCCATGGCCGAAGTGCACGATTGTTTCACTCCGGCCGAGTTGTTGATCTACGAAGATCTTGGATTCGCCGATCGCGGCACCGCTTGGAAAGAAGTCCTCGCCGGTACTTTTGATCTTGATGGGTCGATGCCGGTCAATCCTGATGGTGGGTTGAAATCGTTCGGACATCCAGTAGGCGCAAGTGGGCTGCGAATGTTTTTCGAAAACTGGCTACAACTACGCGGCGATGCTCCACCCGAACGCCGCATCACCACCGCTGATCGCGGTTTAGGTCTGGTTCATAATCTCGGTGGTTACCCCGGCGAAATGGTTAGCTTCGTCGGAATCGTGGGCAACGAACTCGGTTAAACGAAACTCGAGTTAACGCGGCACTCGACCTGGTAAAAGGAAAGGATAAGAACGCCGGCGCACTCGGCGTTGCCATGTTCGGTCGCATCGTCTTATCCATTGGCCAAAGCCCCAGAGACGAGCTTCTCGGCGATAGTTGTGACGCACCTCGTCGATCGACAAGTCGGTAGTTAGCCGGTCATTAAAGATCTCGACGGCAAGAGGAATAGCGAAGCCGAGTCGCTCTTTATGGAGATTGCCGATTAGATCAAGCGCGGCAGTACGGGACGAAAAGTATGGATTTAGTATTCTCCTGAGTAAAAAGTTGCGTATAAACGACCGAGAAATAGCCGGAAATGAAGCAACGAATAAATCAGTATCTAGGCGATCTTTCTCCGATGCATCGCGCAGCATCGGAGTAGTCACATCAAGGTAAGTAAGTTTGCCGTCGGCTAAACCCCAATTTGATACTTGCGCATCAAGACCCAATTGAGGGCTTATTGCCGAAATAAGCGCGTCGCTTAGTAGCGAAAAGATCTCAATACGCTTAGCGTGGTCGGCGTAACGGATAACTTCAGGAAGCAGAACAGCACGCGCGAGTGCCGGTTGAATGCAGTACACGACTTGATTTCCGTCGACTCGTTTAATCACCTCGAGCCTTGATTCAATTACTTCAATGCCGCGATTGCGCAATGTGGTGACGAATTCGTCAAATTGGTTTCGATATTTTTCGAGTCGGATGGCGGAATCAAAAATCGGCAATCGCTTGACTGCGATTGGCCCATTAGCTCCACTCCATTGCAATACCGGATTTATTTCTCCGTAGCCGAGAATCGGAAGCGAGTCTTCGTGGCCAGTCGCTAAGGCTTGTTCTATTTGATCGTCGAGTTGATTAAGCACGGAAGTTGTATTCATTCCAAAGCTCCGATCATCAAGGTAATTATCTCGTCAGCTTCTGCATCAGTGAGAGTTAAGGGTGGAAGAAATTGCAGCACCGATGTGTCGTTGTTAGCGAATACCGCGAATACACCCGCATCGATACAGGCTTTAGCGGCCAGGATCCCCGCACCTTCATCAGGCCATTTAAGACCAATGAACAAACCGCGCCGACGAATTTCGCACAGTTGCGAAAGCTTTTGTTCAAAACGATGACCGAGTTCTTCAACTCGATCAAGAAATCCTGGTGCTTCCACCATGTCCAGCACAGTAAGGCCGATAGCACAACCGATATCGGCGCCACCGTAAGACGAAACCTGCACGAACGGCTCGTCGTCGTAAAACTGGTGGACCGCCGCCGTCATCAAAGTTGCGGCGATGGGGTAGATGCCGCCACCTAAACCTTTACCGGTTACGACGACATCAGGATTTACACCGTCGTACTCATAGCACCAAAACTTTCCCGACCGGCCGAGGCCAGTTTGTATCTCATCAAGAATTAAAAGTGCACCTCGTTCATGGCAGATTTCTTCGATACGCGCTAGATACCCTTCATTTGGTAACGCGATCCCGAGCGTGGCCGGTACGGTCTCAAGGATTACCGCCGCGGTGTTATCGCTAATGGTTTTTTCCATAGCAACGATGTCGTTATGAACTAAGTGAGTGAAGTCGGGCAGATTAATCCCGAACGGTTCGTGGTAGTTCGCATCGCCCGCCATAGCGGCCAGACCGGTGTGTCCGTGATAACCGCCGTGCACCGAAATTATTTCTGGTCGGCCGGTAACAACTCGGGCGGTTTTAATTGCCACTTCGACCGCCTCCGAGCCTGACGGCGAAAACACCACCCCCGGGCAGCGGTTGTTAGTAGTCGTGGCCAAGCGACTGGCCAGCAAGGCTTTCCAACCGGAGACGAGATGGTGGTTGCCCACATCGATTTCGTCGTCGTAGAGAGCTCGGCGTAACGACTCCAACACGACCGGATTGCGGTGGCCAAGGTTGAATACTCCACCGTTGCAGTGACAGTTCAGATAACGACGGTTGTCGTAGGCATCGTAAAAACAGGCACCTTCCCGACGCCCGATCACGATGTCGATTCCCAGTTCGGTAAATGCTTCAACTTTGCCCCGCGACAAGTGGTCGGCGTAGGCCTTCATTGTTTTTTCGCGAGTGGGATAGGGCAATGAAGAGTTATTCATTATCGTTCGGCTTAAGAAACTACCCGCAAGTTTATTGGGAACTCAGTGATTCCTCGAACAAATGCATTAGGTAGTCGTCGAGGTCCAATATCGTCGGCCCATGTCCAATCTTCGAACCGGGCTAAAAGATCGGTAAACATTATTTTTAGTTCGAGACGGGCGAGTGACGCACCTAAGCAAAAGTGGGTGCCGAATCCAAAAGCGATATGAGGGTTTGGCATTCGCGTGATATCAAATCGCTCGGGGTGATCGAACACGCTTTCATCACGATTAGCCGAGCTGTACATAAGAACTACTTGTTGCCCTTTAGCAATCGGAACGCCGGCCACTTCAGTGTCTCTGGTCGCTACTCGACACATATTGAGAATGGGAGATGTCCAGCGAATGAGTTCTTCTACCGCGGCCGTTATTCGATGAGGCTCTTTGCGCAACAAATCCTGCTGATCGGGATTTTGAATAAATGTGTCAATGCCGTTAGCGATGACCGTACGAGTGGTTTCGGCACCGCCGTCGAGCAGCAGCAGCGCGTCCGAAGCAATGTTGTCGTTACTTAACGGGCAGCCGCCGATTTCGGCCGCGCTCCAAACCGACATGAGATCGTCGGCTTGTTCATGTCGTCGAGTTTCGGCAACTTCGAGCGCCGCTTCGGCAAATTCAATTGCCGCCATGATCCCTTCTTCGTTGTGATATCGCGGACCGCCGCCCAGCGCGATGGTTGTTGCCGACCAGTGCACCAACTGCGGCCAGTCGTTCTCGGGGAAGCCCAGCAAGCGTCCAATCATCTGCGCGGGTAGCGGAGCAGCAATGTCGGCTACGGCCTCAACCGATTCTTTAACGGCTACCGCATCAAGGAGTTGGGTGACAATTTCCTGCACATGCTCTTCATGAATGCTTACTGCCCGCGGTGTAAACCGACGCGCTACTAGCCGGCGCCGGTCGGTGTGCTCGGGATCGTCGAGACCGATTATTGATGCATCGGCTTCGATATTAGGGCGGTAACCGCCCGCGTTCGACCAGGTACGAGCATCTTTTTCTATTGCGACAATGTCTTGGTAACGGCTAATGCCCCACAACTCGTTGGTGGCATCGAAATAGACCGGTCGGTTAGCGCGCAAATAGGAGTAGACGGGGTCGGGGTCGCCGGCATAAAAGTCACCATCAAGAAGATCAAGCCGACCGCTTTCAACAAGATCGGCTATATCGGTTTGGGTCATCACACCTGCCAATCTATTGCGTGTTTCGATTCATTTTCTTGCGCATTCCCACTTTAGGCGTGAGCCACGCACGGGCGGTGATAGTTACTAGACCACAGTCGTTTAATCACGACCAGTATTACCTGAGTTAGTTGTTACGGCTATTCTGACGGGCAAGCAAGCAGTGGGGGCGTAAGTGCGACACTTTTTGGCGTTAATGGCTGCGGAGCCTCCTCAACTACTGCCGGCGCGTATGCAAATGGCGTTCACGCTGGGAATCCATATCATCTTGGTTCCTCTAGGCGTGGCTTTTCCCTTCATTATCCTCATTGCCAACTATCGAGGAATACGCAAGGGCGACGAAGTTGCGTTACTACTGGCACAACGCTGGTCGAAGGTGGCAGCAGTTTTTTTCGCGGTAGGCGTGGTAACCGGAACCGTGTTGTCGTTCGAGATGGGTCTGCTATGGCCCGGGCTAATGAAAAATTTTGGTGCTGCTTTTGGAATTCCGTTCATGGTCGAGGGGGTCTTCTTCTTTCTTGAAGCAATTTTTCTGGCAATTTATATTTACGGCTGGAACCGTATGTCGCCGTGGGTGCACTTCTGGACCGGAATCCCCATCGTGATTAGTGGTATCGGTGGCACGCTGGCCATCGTCTCGGCTAATGCGTGGATGAATCAACCCGGCGGATTTACTCTTAAGAACGGAAGTGTGGTCGATGTTGTTCCGCTTGAGGTAATTTTCAACAACGCATTTTGGTACCAAGGGTTGCACATGTTGCTGGCCACTTATCTGGTAGCTGGGTTTATGGTGGCATCGGTTTATGCGGTAGCTATGTTGCGTGGTCGACGCGACCGCTATCACCGACTCGGATTGCTTATCCCTCTTACCGTCGCCGCAATCGTGATGCCATTGCAGTTCATTGTGGGCGATAGCACCGCGCGTTCGGTATATAAAGACCAACCCATAAAGTTTGCCGCTATGGAGTTGGTGCCTAAAACTTCTTCTAATGTTCCAGAAACCATTGGTGGTATTTGGATAGACGGTGAAATACGCTACGGTATTCCCATCCCGGGCTTGGCCTCGTTACTTTCGGGCTTTAGCACCGACACTGTGATTACGGGCTTTGAATCGGTACCAGCCAAAGATCGTCCACCAGTAAATGTTGTTCACCTTGCTTGGGACGCCATGATCGGTTTGGGTACGTTCCTATTAGCAATTGCCGCGTGGTTTGGGTTCGTATGGTGGCGCCGCCGTGACATTCCGAAAACTAAGTGGTTTTTACGAACGATTGCTGTTTCCGGCGTGGCTGCGGTTGCCTGCATGGAAGCGGGCTGGATACTCACCGAAACCGGTCGACAGCCGTGGGTGGTTTACAAGGTTCTTCGCACGACTGACGCGGTTACTAATGCAGACGGAATCTGGGCCTCATTTGCGATTGTCATAGTTATTTATGCCGCGGTTATCGCAGCCGCGGTGTATGTGATTCGCCACATGACTCGTAGGTGGCGTAGTGCTGACACCGACGAACCCAATGTGCCGTACGGTCCGCCGCCCACCGATATCGATTTGTCTCGTTCATCTGCTGGTAACCAAAATGATTAACGCAGTAGCAGCAATGCTCTGGACAACGGTGACGCTTTACGCAATTTTTGGTGGTGCCGATTTCGGCGCGGGATTCTGGGATCTAACTGCGGGCGGAGCCAAGCGCGGCGCGCGACCGCGGTCACTGATCGACTTATCACTAGGACCAGTCTGGGAAGTCAACCATGTCTGGCTTATATTTAGTTTGATAATTCTCTGGACAGGGTTCCCGCAAGCATTCGGTTCAATCATGACTACGCTTTATATTCCGCTAACAATTGCCGTGCTCGGTATCGTTTTGCGAGGTTCGGGTTTTGCTTTCGTACGAGTTTCATTAGCCACATCCGAGAAAAGAGTTTTTGGCGTCGTGTTCGCGGCTTCTTCTGTGATTGTTCCGTTTGCGTTTGGTGCAGTAGCGGGAAGTATCGCATCGGGACGAGTTCCTACTGACGGTAGCGGAGACCCGATTAGCGCGTGGGTAAACATTGAATCTTTAGTTTGCGGTCTGCTCGCAGTAGCCGTGTGCGCATATTTGGGCGCGGTATTCCTTACTTATTCGGCTAAATGGTTAGGGGCAGCTGACCTCGAAGAATCGTTTCGGAACCGGGCCATCGGCGCCGCCGTGGCAACTGGCGTTGTTGCTACGGGAGCCCTGATCGTGTTTGTCGACAACGCTCCCCGCCATCTCGATCGCCTGGTCGGAGTAGCGCTACCGCTAGTAATTGCTTCGGCAGTTTTTGGGCTAGCGGCGATTTATCTCTTATTTCGTCGCTCCGGCGAAATCGCCCGACTCTGCGCAATAGGTGCAGTGGGGTCGATCTTGGCGGCATGGGGAGTGGCCCAGTATCCCTATCTACTCGGCACCCACTTGAGCCTGACCGCCGCCGCCGCACCCTCAGGCACTTTGGCATTCATGATTGGGGTATTTATTGTGGCTCTTTTGACCATTGCTCCTTCACTGGTTTGGTTATTTCGGCTTGATTATCAGGGGCGATTAATGGAAATCCCCGATTCCGTGCTATCGGCAGAGTAGGTTAATAACTAATAGTCTTAATAAAAACCGCAAAGGAGATTCCGTGCTTAATCCCATCAACCAAACTGAGCTCACTCGTCCTGACGCAGTAGAGATTTCGAAGACTTGGATACTATTTTTGCTGTCAGGGCTTATCTCGGTTGTGGTCGGAATAGTGATCTTACGAGTGGACTGGACCAAGGACGACCTCGCGTTGGTCGTCGCGATCTTGTTTATTCTCCGTGGTATTTTTCAAGCCGCTAGTCGACCGATCGACGGCAGCGGACGAGGGTGGAACATATTTGTCGGTTTTCTTGCAGTAGCGGTCGGAATTACGTTTTTAGTGTGGTCGGGACCGACTCTTTTGGTGTTGGCAGTATTCATCGGCGCATGGGTAGTAGTAACCGGAATATTCGATTTTGTTGGCGGTATCGCTAACCGTCACAACGCTCCGCTGTGGTGGCTTTTCGCGGTTTTTGGAGTGGTTGAGGTGATTCTGGGAATTATCTTGCTCAATAATCCTGACGATACTCTGACTTTAATCGTGCTTCTAGTAGGTATCTGGGCAATCTTGGTTGGAGTGCTTCAAATTGTGGTTTCGTTCGAAGTGAAGCACTTGCCCAAGATGATTAAGTAACTCAACGCTCTTTACCGTAAAGCGATACCAGCCGAGCCAGCATGGTTAGCAAAAACACTTGACCGATTAGAGCTTCAAGAATCACGAACGATCGAGCCATGTTGCCATTAGGAACAACGTCGCCAAATCCAACAACTCGGTTGTGTTCTAGAGTGATGGACATGACCATAACTTCGGCTCCGCTTCCCTCCGAGTTATTTCTTCCCGACCCCAAACCCGCCACCGTCCGCTACACCGTGGTGTCGGCCGACGACCACTTAGTTGAACCGCCTCAGATGTTTGAAGGTCGACTGCCTGCCGCGCTATCCGATCGGGCCCCGAAGGTAGTGGTAACCGAAGAAGGCCATGAAGTTTGGGAATTCGAAGGGGAGCGACATTTTCAGATCGGACAAAACGCGGTAGCGGGCCGTCGACCCGAGTCGGTAAAAGTTGAACCGTTTCGTTTTGATCAAATGCGGCCCGGATGTTTCGACCCGCATGCTCGAGTGCGCGATATGGATCTTGGCGGCATCTGGGCGTCACTTAATTTCCCATCAATGATTACTGGATTTTGTGGACGGGTTTATTCGCAAATCAACGACCGCGATTTAGGTTTTGCGGTTACGCAAGCATGGAACGACTGGATGTGCGAAGAATGGTGGGGTCTTTATCCCGAACGGTTTATTCCTCTCGGAATTACTGATCTCGCCGACCCGGAGCGCGGAGCGCAAGAGATCCGCCGTAATGCCGCTCGCGGCGTTGTCGCAGTTTCGCTTCCGGAGCGACCTCATCGGTTAGGTTTCCCCGCAATTTTTTCTGATTACTGGGAACCAATCATGCGGGCGTGCGCTGAAACTGACACAGTTATTTGTCTACATGTCGGCTCTTCGGGAATGCCCGACTTCCCCGAGGGTTGCCCGCCAGTTCAACTGGGCGCGACTTTATTTGGCGCGCTGTCGCTAACTGCTTGCGCAGAGTGGATTTGGTCGGGTTGGGCGGCGCGCTTTCCTGATTTAAAAATTGCGATGTCGGAGGGTGGTATCGGTTGGGTAGCTATGCTCATCGATCGCCTCGATAATCTTGTCGATCGATCGGGATATGGCCGCGACTCTTTTAACGATCAGCGACCGGCCGACATACTGCGTAGAAATTTTTGGTTTTGTACTATCGACGACCCGTCAACAATTTCTACTCGATCGGTGATCGGAGTCGATCACATAATGCTGGAGACCGACTACCCCCACGGTGACGGCACTTGGCCCGACACTCAAGATGTCATCGAACGGTATTGGGGCGATTTACCAGTCGACGACTTACGAAAAATGACTCATCAAAACGCGGCCAAACTTTTTCGGCACCCACTTCCGGGCATCACCCTTCCCTGACCCGCTGATCATTAGTTAATCGGCGAGACCGGTTAGGTGTTTTCGCTCGATACGCCGACGCCCTCGGTAAAACCGCCGGGGGTTTCTATCCCGTACCAGCCCGGACTTGACGGCTTGCGAGCGATCGCGGTTCTGGTGGTAATGGCGTACCACGGCGGGGTAACTGGTCTACGGGGTGGCTTCCTCGGAGTCGACATATTTTTCGTGCTGTCGGGCTACCTAATTACCACTCTCTTGTTGGTGGAGTTCTCGTCCACCCGGACCATTGCCCTTCTAGCTTTTTGGGCTCGGCGCGCTCGGCGCTTACTTCCCGCACTCGGAGTTTTATTACTCGGAGTTTTTCTTTACAGCGCAATAGTTGCTGAAGCGGATCGCTTGGGAACGATTCGCGGCGATGCGCTTTCCTCAATTACTTATCTTACTAATTGGCGTTTTGTATTTTCAAACCAGAGTTATTTTTCTCAATTCGTAACCCCATCGCCTTTACGCCACGTGTGGTCGCTAGCAATAGAAGAACAGTTCTATTTTATTTGGCCGTTAGTAATGATCGGACTGTTGAAATTAAGAGTTCGATTGGCACCAATGGCACTTATATTCAGCGCCGCCGCTCTTGGTTCAACCATATTGATGGCGACATTATTTAGTGCGGATTCAGATCCTTCAAGGGTTTATTACGGAACCGATACGCGCGCGCAGGCATTATTAGTAGGAGCGACCCTCGCGGTCGGTTTATTGCACCTGAGGTCGCAAACCACGCGCCGCATTTCATCTGCGGTTTGGGTAAGAGCGGGAGTAGGTGGCGCCGCGGTTTTGATTCTGATGTTGATACTGGTGCGTGACCGCGCGTCCTGGATGTATTACGGAGGTTATTTGGTGGCCGCGCTGGCCACCGCGGCGGTTATTGCGGCATCAATTCAGCCTTCACGGAATGTCATTCGAGCCGCCCTTAGCCCTAAGCCACTTCGTTGGATCGGAACAATTTCTTACGGTCTTTACTTGTGGCATTGGCCGGTGTTTCTAACCCTCACGTCATCCCGCACCGGATTATCGGGATTAGCACTGTTCGTTCTTCGATTGACTATTACTTTCACGATTGCCGCCGCTTCGTTTTATTTCATCGAGTTACCAATTCGACAACGGCGATGGGATCGAGGTCCCCGCCACGCAGTTTTAGTTTCGGTCATGACTGCGGGCGTCTTGGCTGGTTTGTTTATTCTGCTGCCAGTATTGCGTCCAGCAACAACACCCAATACCGCCGTCGCCATCAAAGTTTCTGGAGCGACCACTCCACCAGCACGAGTCTTGGTAGTGGGGGATTCGGTTGCCCAAACCTTGGGGCTGGGTTTTGAGCGGGGGGCTAACGACCTGGGCATTGAATTTTTCAATCGCGGGCAGCTGGCCTGCGGATTAGCCGAGACGGGGCGACTCAATCGCGGCGGTCGGTGGGTTGACGTTGAGCCGTCCTGCACTAATTGGAAACAAGAGTGGGCGGGTTACATAAATGAACTAAAGCCTGAAGTTTCTCTAGTACTTTTCGACGTGTTCGTGGTTTCTGATCTTAAGCTCAACGGACGCGAACTTCCTTTCGGTCGCGCCGCATCTGATAAATATCTAACTAATCAACTCGCCAAGGGGGTCGATATTCTCCGCGCGGGGGGCGGGTCGGTAGTTCTGCTCACCTCGCCCTACAACAACCGACCTGAGCGAGTTGGACAACCAATTGAGTGGACCGAAGACGACCCCGCCCGCATCAACCACTGGAACGAGCTTTTGCACAAATATGTAAAAGATCGCAATGATCCTCAGACCACGGTCGTCGATGTTAACGAATACTTATCGCCCAAGGGCAAATATGTCAATGAACTTGACGGAGTGGAATTGCGCTACGACGGAGTTCATTTTAATCCCGACGCCGGGAAACTTTTATTCGGCTGGCTAGTTCCTAAATTGCCCGCTAAAAGTTAAGCAGCAATTTTAAAAATTAATTGCCTTTAGCGCGCGCTCGGCGAATTCGGGGCGGCAGACAATCAAATCGGGTAGCCATGGATCGGGACGGTTGTAAAGCATTGGTGAACCGTCGACTCGACTGGTGTGCAGCCCCGCGGCTGCGGCCACCGCAATCGGAGCCGCCGAGTCCCATTCGTATTGGCCACCAGTATGCACATAGGCGTCAACTAGCCCACTGACTACCGCCATAACTTTGGCGCCTGCTGACCCAAGAGTTACAACTTCGGCATCGATCGCGTCAGCAACTCTTCGGGCGGCGGCGGGTGGACGCGATCTGCTAACTACCACTCGTCGCGGACGGTCGGGATCACTAGGCACTACCGAAGGCGGATTAGTTACGTACCCTTGGCTTAACGCGGGAAGGGTTACGGCCCCCGCGGTTAAGCCGCGATCGCGTTCCCATAAAGCGACATGTACTGCCCAGTCGGAACGCCCCGGCTCAGAAAATTCGCGGGTGCCGTCGAGAGGGTCGATAATCCACACTCGATCAGCATCGAGTCGGGCCGAGGTGTCGGCTGATTCTTCCGAAAGCACGCAATCACTGGGATGATCGTTAGCGATTTGGTCGAGTAGATAAATATTGGCGTTAACATCACCATGGTCACCCAGCGCCAACGATCGACCGGTAGTGGTACTACTGGCTCGCAGCGCGAGAAGTATTTGTCCGGCCCCCTCGGCGTAGCGCAGGGCATCATCGTGATCGCTCATCAATGCATTGTTGCCGATACCCAGGCACCGGTCGGGATTGGCTATTTCTAACTCTTTATGACGGTGCACTAAATATCGTTCATTTTCCGCTAACTTATTAATCAATGAGCATGCCTCCGGGAGCGGGTAATCCCGATCCGACTATTCCTATTCGCCCCGTCGGGCCCAGTGGTGCCGCGGGTGGATTTGGTAGCGCCGACCCCACTGTTGCCGTCCCGGTAGCAACCGGTGGTGGTCCTGGTTCCGGTGGTGGTTCCGGTGGTCCTGGTTCCGGTGGTGGTTCCGGTGGTCCCGGTTCCGGTGGTGGTTCCGGTGGTCCCGGTGACGAAACCGATAACCGCAAGTGGTGGTGGATTCTTGGTGTAATTATTGCGGCAATCATAATTGTCGTAATAGTTGTTCTTCTTTCCGGCGGCGACTCTAAGAAATCTTCTCCATCAACTACTACAACTTCTTCCAGTACGACTACATCAACGGCACCCAAAGTTTCTACCACTGCCGGTACCACTACGACTACGGCCGCCGCCGCGCCGCAGATTTTACAATTCACGGCCAGTCCCAATCCGGTCACTTGCTCGGGTGGAGTGCCCACCACCACTGTCACTTTGACTTGGTCGTCACAAAGCGCGGATAGCGCCACGGTAAGCATTGATAACCCATCTTCTTCAGTGGGCACCTACGGACCTTCGGGACAGCAACAATTTACTTTTAGTTGTTCGGCGAGTCCGTTGCAGCACACTTACTATCTAAAAGTGACTGGATCAGGCGGACAAACCGCGCAGAATTCAATTCTCGTAACCGGAAACACGAGTCCCTAAACCCGAATCCCTAAGCCGCCGATCTCGGCCGGACTTGAGTTTTAGCGAGGATAGATTGTCACCTCGGTTGCTTTAACGCTTACGAATATCGGTGTGGACGGAGCAATTGCTAGAGCCGTAATAGCGCTTATTGTCACATCGGCCATAATTGAAAATCCCGCGTCTACCTCCACTCGGATGTGATTGCCAAGGGGTTCAATGTTCGCCACTACTCCTGACCAAATATTTCTCGGGGAACCTTCCGGTCGCTCTCGATGAAGCGCCACTGCACTCGGTCTAATGATTGCGTAGGCCTCACCGGTTATCTGTTCGCCCGGCCCAAACAGATGAGTTCCGTCAGCCAGCCGGAGCCCGTCGCCTTCTCCAGTTCCCGATAGAAAATTCAGGCCAAGCAGGTCGGCGGCATAACGCGTTTTAGGGTGGCTGCGAATTTCGTCAGGTGTTCCGGTTTGAGTAACTCGCCCTTGATCCATGACCACCAGGAGGTCTCCGAGTGCTAATGCTTCTACTGGATCGTGAGTCACTAAGACGCTCGAACCGACGCGGCTAGCCAGCGCTTCCCGGAGCATTTTGCGCATAATCGGTCGGTTGGTCGCGTCTAGGGAGCTAAATGGTTCATCAAGCAGCAAGACGCGCGGTTCGGTGATCAGTGCGCGAGCTAGCGCCACTCGCTGGCTTTCACCACCGGAGAGTTGATGGGGTCGCCGATGGGCCGTGCTGACAATTTCGAGTTTTCTTAACATCTCGTTAGCTCGTTCTCGAGCCCGCTGTCGCTTTACTCCGCTCGCTTCTAATCCAAACGCGACATTATCGGTAGCGCTGAGGTGGGGGAATAAATCGAGACTTTGTCCCATCATAGAAACTGGTCGGTTTTCGGGTGCCACCCATACCGATCGTGCCGGATTGTCCATCTCGACATCGTCGATAGTGACAAGTCCAGAATTAATTCCGTTTAGCCCCGCGATAGTCCGCAGCACCGTAGTTTTTCCAGAACCATTAGGCCCGATTATCACTACGGTTTGGTTTTCTTCGGCTACCAACACGATTTCGTGCAAACAAAATCCGTTGGTATTAGTTGAAATTCGCGCGTCAAGAATCATCGAAGTGGGGTGAGCCAGCGTTCTCGTAGTGATACTAAAACACCAATAGAAATGATCACCAGGACCACACTCAGCGCGATTGCGCGTTCGGGGTCGAATCCCAGATCAAAAAATACTGCGAGGGGAAGAGTTTGGGTTCGCCCCGCCACGCTGCCCGCGAAGGTAATGGTCGCACCGAATTCACCTAGCGCACGAGCCCACGCCAATACCGCGCCGGCCACGATTGACGGGGCGAGTAAGGGAAAGGTAATTCGGCGAAAAATAAAACCGGGTTTAGCACCCAATGTGCGAGCTGCGTCTTCGTAGCTACGATCGATGCTGCGAAAGCCGGCCTCCACGGTAATAACTAAAAACGGTAAGGCTACGAATGTTGCTGCCAGCATGGCGCCCAGAGTGGTGAACGGGAGTTGTAGACCGAACCAGTTGGAGAGGTATTCCCCAACCAGACCGCGTCGGCCAAAGGCCAGCAACAAAGCCACTCCTCCCGCCACCGGCGGCAAAATCAACGGCAGTATTACCAATGCTCGCAGTAGGCGCCGGCCACGAAAATCAGCTCGCGCTAATACCCAGGCCAGAGGGACTCCAGTTATTAGAGCAATAAATGTCGCACCGAGTGAACACACCAACGAAAGCCGCAAGGCTTCAATGGCCGCCGAGTCGCTCAGTAGTGAGGTCATCTCTGACCACGGTGCGCGTTGTAGAAGCGCAAGGATCGGAATAATAAGAAAAAGTCCAGCTAGTGAAGAAAAAACGATAACTAAAACGGGGAGTCTCGGTTGAGCTCGGTTCTGATTGCCGATTTTACTTTTAGCGCCGCTATCAATCACAGTTTGGCCTTACTTACGAATCCGGCTTTATCAAAAATTCTTTGTGCAGTCGGATTATTAAGAAATTTCAAGAACGCGCGTGCGAGATGTCGGTTTTCAGTACCTTGCGCTACGGCTGCGGGGTATTTAGCGTTCAGATTGTCGGCAGTTGGTATAGCAATGCTCGCGACCTTTGGTTCGCTAATTATTTCAGTTTGATAAATGAGCGCGGCATCGGCTTCACCGAGAGCGACGAGAGCGATAGCCGCCGCCGCATCGGGAGCAAAGATGGGGTTATCAATAGCCAAATCGGCTCGTTTGAGTATTCGTTGGGCGTACAAACCACACGAAACTTTGGGTGCGCACAGCACAACTTTCAGATTCGACCGAGCAAGATCTCTCAACGACCGTATTTTATTGGGGTTATTTTTTTCTACCGCAATAGCAAAAGTGTTATGAGTAAATATTTGTGGCTCGCTGGCAATAAGTCCTGACTTGTCGAGCACTGCCATCGTTTTGGCATCCGCCGTCGCCACCACATCGGCGTACACTCCTGCTTCAAGTTGTGGTTCGATCAGTGAACTTGCGCCAAAACTGAACTCAATGCTTGCGTCAGGGTTTTGAGTTTCGAATAGCCGTCCAATTTTTGGAAGTACATCGCTGAGCGATGAAGCAGCCAGAACAGTGATTTCTCCTACCGGACCCTTTTTTGCGGCATGGGTTTTTTTCGCATCGCCAGTAATCGTTACCGCGGTAATTGCAATAATGATTAAAACGACAACAAACCGATACAGAATAGAAGTCGGAGTGGTCGTCACCGAGGGTTCTCAATAGTTACATTGGTCGCTTTTATAACCGCTACCGCTAGCACGCCCGGTTCAAGTTTGAGTTCATCGGCCGCTTCGCGAGTAATGAGTGATACCACGCGATGAGGGCCAGCTTGAATTTCCACTTGAGCCATTACGGTGTCGCGCACTACGCGCGTGACTATTCCGGTAAACCGATTTCTTGCCGACCCGTTCGCGTCGACATCGGTTGACGCGTGGTGTTGTTCGCTAACAAAGGCCGCTAAAACACTGCCGTCGATAAGTCGCTGGCCACCGTCGGAGCGATGAGTGGGAAGATCGCCCGCATCCGCCCAGCGCCGAACGGTATCGACACTGACGCCCAACAATTCCGCCGCTTGTCCCATTCGAAACTGGCTCATCACAGATAAGTTAGCAAAATCCCTCGTATAAGCACGAATTATGGCGGATACTTTCCGTTCCGTTACTGAGGGGTAACTTAGGATGACTAGTTAAATACTTTCCCTAATAAATCAAACCGAACCAAGGAGCCGGCGTGACTGATTTCTCACTTGAACTCAATGAAGACCAACTTCAGATTCAACAGTGGGTTCATGATTTCGCCGAAAACGTGGTGCGCCCGGTGGCCGCTGATTGGGACGAACGTGAAGAGACTCCGTGGCCAGTCATAGAAGAAGCGGCCAAAGTCGGTTTGTATTCGCTTGATTTTTTTGCCGACGCCATGGGCGATCCGCAAGGGCTCAAGATGGCACTGGCCAGCGAAGAGTTGGCCTGGGGCGACGCCGGTATCACCCTGGCGATTCTGGGTAGCACGCTCGCGGTGAGCGGGATTGTGGGAAGTGGAACTCCTGAACAAATCGGTGAATGGATTCCCCAATGTTTCGGAACTCCTGAAAAACTCCAACTGGGAGCTTTTTGTGTTAGTGAACCTGATGCCGGTAGCGATGTCAGTAGTTTGCGCACGCGTGCGATTTACGACGAGAAGTCCGATGAGTGGGTACTTAACGGCACTAAAGCTTGGATCACTAACGGTGGAATCGCCGATGTTCATGTTGTGGTTGCGGCCGTTGATCTCGAACTTAAAGCGCGCGGGCAGGCGGCGTTTGTGGTTGGCCCAGGAACGCCGGGTCTTAGCCAAGGCCAGAAGTATAAAAAAATGGGAATTCGTGCTAGTCATACGGCCGAAGTTGTGCTTGATGAAGTTCGGCTACCTGGCGCTAACTTGCTTGGTGGTAAAGAAAAACTTGACGCTCGGTTAGCACGGGTACGCGAAGGAAAACGCTCGACTACTCAAGCCGCAATGAGCACTTTCGAAGCCACTCGCCCATTAGTGGGGGCACAGGCCATCGGTATTGCCCGCGCGGCTTATGAATATTCGCTCGAATACGCCAAAGAACGCAAAGCATTTGGGCGGGCAATTATTGAGAACCAAGGCATTGCGTTCAAACTCGCCGACATGAAAATGGATATCGATTCAGCTCGTCTGTTGGTTTGGCGAGCGTGCTGGATGGGGGCGACGGGTAAGCCGTTCGTTGCTGGTGAAGGATCAATGAGCAAGCTCAAAGCCGGTGAAGTTGCCGTTCGAGTGACCGAAGAAGCGATTCAGATCTTGGGTGGCTACGGCTACATAAGGGAACATCCCGTGGAACGGTGGCACCGCGACTCAAAGATTTACACCATTTTTGAAGGAACTTCAGAGATCCAGCGTTTAGTTATTGCTCGGGCAATTTCGGGCGTACACATTCAGTAGCGCTATCGTCTAAGTTCTTATTCCGTCACCAGACAATCGGTTTGCTGAAGAAGGAGAATAACGATGTCGATATACGAGTATTCAATTGCTGGACTTGACGGAAGTTCTGATCAACTTCGCGCCCAGCAGGGAAATGTCACTCTTGTAGTTAATGTTGCTTCCAGGTGTGGGCTTACGCCTCAGTATGAAGGGCTCGAAAAACTTCAGCGCCAATATTCTGATCAAGGGTTTTCGGTACTCGGTTTTCCGTGTAATCAATTTTTTGAACAAGAGCCCGGCACCGCCGAAGAGATACAAACATTTTGCTCAGATAACTACAACGTCACTTTTCCGTTATTCGAAAAAATTGAAGTAAACGGAGACGGTCGACACCCCCTCTACGCCGAACTAACGAAATCTGCAGATGCTGAAGGTGTCGACGGCGATATTCGTTGGAACTTTGAGAAGTTTCTTGTCTCGGCCGACGGTGATGTGATTGCGCGTTTTGCTCCACCGGTTGAGCCCGATGCCTCCGAAGTAGTTTCCGCTATCGAAGAAGCGCTTAAAAGCTAACCCCAGCAAAAAACGGTGAACGGGCGAAACTGGGGGCATGATGGTAGACAATCCGGCCAATAACTTTTCTAAAGTACGAGGTCGGCCACCTGAGGAAGCCAAGTTTTTTTGGAACGACGGCCCCGTCTCACTAGGAGACCGCACTTGGTTTGCCTCTCTATTGAGCGGTGTTACTGCTTTCGAGACCGATGAAGGACTAGTTCTCGTCGATAGCGGCACCGTAGCGTTTGGCCCTCACCTTGCCGGTGAGATTCGTTCGGTTACTTCGGCTCCAGTCCATACCGCTATTTTCACTCATGGGCATGTTGATCACGCGTTCGGTTTGTCGGCATTTCTAATCGACGGACAAAAGCCGCCACGAGTAATTGGTCACCGCGCCATGCTCGAACGTTTTGCCCGCTATGAACAAACTGCATCATCGAATCAAGTTTTAAATGCTCGTCAATTCGGAGGAAGTGCTCATAAGCCGACGAGAGGAGTTACATGGGAAGCTCCGGTTATTGGGCCCAATACGCTTTACGATGATCAACTTGAAATCACGGTAGGCGGGGTCGATTTTGAGTTGTTTCACGCTCGCGGTGAAACCGACGACCACACCTGGGTTTATTGCCCTCAACGCGGCGTGCTTTGTCCCGGCGACTTAATTATTTGGGGCGTACCTAACGCGGGAAATCCCCAAAAAGTTCAGCGCTATCCGTGGGATTGGGCGCGCGCATTGCGCGCCATGGCGGCCAAGAACCCGAAAACTTTGGCGCCCGGTCACGGCGGGCCAATCGTCGACAATCCCGACTTGGTCGCGCGAGTGCTTTTGGAAACGGCTGAGTTTCTAGAAATAATTGTTGAACGCACGCTAAAAGTCCTTGAAGATGGTGCGCCACCGCACGTCGACATAGTGCGGTCGGTCGAGTTGCCGATTTCTGATTCGCCTTGGCTCCAGCCAATTTATGACGAGGGTGAGTTCATAGTTCGTAATGTGGTGCGCTATTACGGCGGCTGGTTCTCGGGCCGGCCCAGTGAATTAAAGCCCGCCGCGCGCGCCGATGTTGCTCAAGTAATAGCGAGGCTGGCCGGTGGCGCTCCCGCTCTCATCGCCGAGGCGCAACGGCTCGCGAGCGCCGGCGATCTCGTTATGGCGGCCCACCTTGCGGATTACGCGTTGGAAGCCACGCCCGACGATCCGGCGGTTGGTTTGGCGGTAGCCGACATTTACGAAGCACGTGCCGAGCAAGAGACAAGTTTGATGGCAATAAATCTATTTCGGTCCGCCGCTGCTTACGCTCGCGATGGGCGCCCTTTCGCCTAGCCCGGATATTCAGCCCGGTCGGATTCGTCGACGCGCACGCCGCGTAACCCGAACCACGCCAGTTCGGAGACCCAGTTAGCCAACACCGCGGGGTCAAGGGCACTCCCGTCGTCAGTCAGCGCATCGCGGCTAGTGGCTTCGGCAATTCCGATCAGACCATGAGCCAGTACGCGACGATGTTCGGTCGAACCAGGTATTTCGATCAGATCGGCAATAACATCCGCTACATCATCAAGTATTCGTTGTGTAGCAATATTGAAATCGGGATCGTTACGAACGGCGGCGCCGAACAAGAGCCGGAACGCGGGCTCATTACCGGTTACGAATCGAAAGTAGGCAGTAAATCCACTCTCAACTCGGGAGCGTTGTGAATCAGCCGAGCCGGTGGCTTTGCTCAGCTCATTAAGCAATTGCTGGCCGACATCGTCAAGCAGTTCAAGAAATAGTGCTCGCTTCGACGAAAAGTGTTGGTAAAGAACCGGCTTAGTTACGCCGACTGCACTAGCGATTTCATCCATAGAGGTAGCGTGAAAACCACGCTGAGCAAATATTTTACACGCGGCATCCAGCACTTGTTGCTTGCGCTCTACGGCGGGTAGCCGAACGGTCATATTTATTTGTTTCAGACGCTCGACTTGAGCTGCATCTGGTAGCGGTCTTCATGATCAAAGTTGCGCGTCCAGAGTTCTTCAAGCCGCTCGGCTTCGTCGATATTTAGCGGTAAATCGGAGGCCGCGGAGAATTCGGTAACTTCTTCGGCCGTAGTGCAGGTCGGCAGTACGGTGGCAAAGGCCGAGTTAGCCAAAATCCCAGCAATCGCGGCCTGACCGACGGTGCGCCCAGTTCCTTCCCACAAAAAACTTACGGTCGCGGCTTTTTCGAAATTATCGAGCATGTTGTCGCGATTGCGATGCGAACGATGATCGCCGGGTGGGAATACCGTATCGGGAGTTACATTCCCCGACAGTGCATCGGACGCGTGCGGTACTCGTGAAATCAAAGACACTCGCTTTTCAGTTACCGAGTCTTCAGCCGCGAAAGTTAGCCCCGGCTCCTGTTCAATAATGTTGAACACCGTTTGCAGTGAAACCACTGGCCGGTTCCTGATTGCCCCTAAACCTTCTTCAACCCATCCGATTGCTGGACCGAGGGCGACACCCAACTCAAGGATCTTGCCTTCTACGCGAAGTTGTTCGAGTTCATCCCACAGATCGTCGGCAAGAATTGGTTCGATGTGGGTGTTGTGGAGCTGGTAAAGCTCAATACGGTCAGTGTTGAGTCGCCGCAGAGAGTCTTCTAGTTGTTTGCGAATCGACTCCGGTCGCCAGTCGTGGGGCCGTTCCGATTGACCTGGGTGTTTGCGATTGGCGTCAATGTCGTAGCCACACTTGGTGGTCAAGACGATGTCGTCGCGATTTACCTTGAGAAAATCGGCGAGCAGAGTTTCGCCCACTCCATCATTTCCGTAGACCGGCGCGGTGTCGATGAAATTAATTCCGGCGTCAAACGCGGCTCGTAATAAAGCGGGCTTATCGTCAACTTCACCCCACCAGTTACTGGCAAGAGTCCAAACTCCAAAACCGACTTCAGATACCTGAAACTCGGCGGTTCCCATTCGACGATACCGCATGGTTGCTCCTTTTTTTTGCCAGTAAATTTTTTCGGTAAATTTTTCCAGTAAATTTTGCCAGTAAATTTTTCCGGTAAATGTAAGGTCAATTTAGACAATAGACGGTTGGGCTATTCGAGTACGAATGCCGGTTCGTTCAATATAAATTGTGCGGCTAATGCGTAGGCGGGGTTTGCCGCTCTTCTCGTTCGGCCGCCCTTACTCCGTAGCCCAAGACGATAGGCAGCGGAAGAATCAAGCAGGCCGCAATGAGACCAGTAATGCTCACAGTTACCGACCACGACGGAAAACTAGCTGAGAGCCCGTAGAAAAATGTCACGATAGCGATTATTAGCGCGCCGTAGCCGATCCGCTTGGCAAGTTTTACTCCGCGCGCAATCTGCGTTCGCCGCACAATTATCGGGTCGTCTGATTTTTTTACCACTGCCCCCAACCTACTTCGGTAAAGATTTCCGCAATTCGATTAGGCAAGTTGGCGAGGTTGAAGTGTTGGGATATGTGGACCAGATTCGCTTGGGCAGTCGCGGGATTAGGATTTTGCAACTCCGTCACCACCGCGTCGAGATCATTGATATCAAGAAAAGTAAGCCCGAGAGCAGTCAGCTCGTCGAGAACGGGGTAATGCGCAACCACTACCGGTCGCCCCGCCACAGTTGCTTCGATAAGTGGATTGCCAAAACCTTCCCAACTCGAAGGCAACACGACTAGATCGGCAGCCGCGTACGCATCTTCTGCCCGGTTCGCGGCACCTTGAGTAACTGCCACATTCGCCCTGCTAACAAGTTGAGCAAACTCTTCATCGAACCCGTCTTCAGTGTCTCCACTTATCCAGAAGCGAACTACTCGGTCGGGCCAATATTCGGCAATCGAATCAGCCAGCGCGATTCCGCGCCCAACTTCCTTGCGGGGAATAGCACGAGTGGGCTGAAGGATCACGAGGTCATCAACGCCAAAACCAAATTGCTGTCGAGTCGAATCTCTATTTCCTGGTTCGGGATCGAGATCGAAGGCGTTACGCAATAAATACGCATTAATTCCTCTAGCCCGCAGTTCGACCTGGGCCTGCTGATTGATAACTATGTGGGTCGAATTTCCTCGACGCGTCGGGAATTCGGTTAGTTGTGAAAACTGCGGTCGTTCCCACGGGAGATCGTGGTGATGAAAAACCACTCGGCCGTCGTGCTGCGTTAGAACCTCGGCGACGGTGTGCGCCGCTATCAGGTTGAGCGGAAGCGAGCAAAGATTTTCGACGACAACTAAATCGACTCCGGCTATCGCCGCCGCTAGCGAATCGGGTTCGGGTCGCGACCCCGCCACGGGATCAATGGCTAGAAACGGCAACCAAGTGTCGTCGGGGCGCAAGCCATCAAGGAATTCGCCCGCAATTCGCTGGGTGGTAAATCCTAGCGATCTGAGTGCCCATTCCCATTTCTTGGTTTCGACCGAGACCCCATCAGTGCCACCAAAGCGAAATGAACAAAACAGAGCACGCGGTTGAGTCGTCGGATTAGCCATCAACTGAAGTTAATCCCACGCATGGTGTTCAGGACAATCCGATTCTCGGCTAAGGCTCAAAAATCCGTCACACCGCGCGTGAAACGTCGTCACCTTTTCGACGATGCCACTAGCGGTCGTGCCTACAAAAGTACGGATCCAAAATACAAGACAAGAAATACAAATCCAAAATAGATAAGTCCATATTCATCCAATCAGGATGAACGAGCGAGGGGAAACATCATCATGCAAAAGACAATGGTTCGGTTATTGGTAATTGGTTCAAGTGTGGCGGCGTTGATTCTTGCCGGCGGGGCAAGCAAGAGCTGGCGCTAATCCGATTTGCGGCTCTGACTCCTGCGCCTACGCCGGCGGCTTCCGGCGTAGGCCAGTTGGCCCACTCCAAGGGCAACGATTGCGTCGCCTACGGAGATCACTTCATCGAAGGGTTCGGGCAACACAATCTTGTCGCCTAAAAATCCCAGCAGGTCGTCGTTACTAGCCGGTCGGTGCTTAACCGAACGCTCTATCGGCTCTTTAACCCGCTGTCCTTTTGAGTTGTTCCCGATAGGGCTGGTGGGCATTCCTTGGTTGAGGCCAATCACTACCGCATTGAGCGCGATGCCAATCGCAATCAATTTGATTCCCGAGATTGAGATATTTACAAAACAGAAGGCGAGGACGAATGCATACGACGCCATCAAAAGTCCGTAACCGACAGTGTCGAGTTGATCTTTGGGAAACTCGACAAACTCCAGAACTATTTGGAGCCCAAGTCCTAAGAAAAGCAGCCCACTGCCACGAAAACGGATTTTCGCCAGCGACCGAGGATCACCTCGAGTTACTAGAACAACGACAATGGCGCCAGCGATGGTCAGGATTGGAAGCCACACGGTTAAACGCTAGTGCTTGTGCGCGCACTCGCGACGCCGTTTCATCCCAATCAGCTTATTTCGCCGTTCGAGGTCCGGCGTCATGGAATTAGCCGGAGGTTCTACTCCAGAGGAGTTTTATGAATTAATCGCACAATACAGTGACGATGCCTTTCGTTTGGCTCGCCGCCTGTCGCGCAATACGGCTGAAGCCGAAGACATTGCCCAGACGGCAATGTTTAATGTTTTGCGTCGAGCTGAATATATTCGCGATGAAACTAAAATCCGTTCGTATTTACTTACATCAGTTCGTAATGCATGGCGCAACCAATTACGTTCGAAGGGTAGGCGTCGATTTCTTGGATCCGATATCGCCGAACTTCTTCCGTCGGAGGACATTCAACCCGAAGAAGAAGTGCTAACGGTTCTCGATGCAACCGTTGCTTCGGCTGCGTTGGCAGCGCTATCACCCAAAAGTCGTGAAATTATCGAATTGCGCTATGTAGAGGGAATGGAATTTCAGATCCTGGCCGACCAGTTAGGAATAAGTGCGGTGGCGGCTCGACAGCGAGCGCACCGAGCACGCGAAGAGTTGGTTGGGGCGTGCATGGAAATTGTTGCGTGCAACGGCGAGGGACTATGTCGAACCGTGCGGGGCCGGCTTGGGCGCTATCACCGAGGTTTGTTATCTAGAGCAGTGCGCAGCGAAGTAGAAATTCATCTTGAAGAATGTGAGCCGTGTTTTTCGTGTTACGACCAGTTGATTGACCTTTATGGCCATCGACTGGGAAGAGAAAGCGGGGGAGGGAAATGAAGAACCAAACTAAGCGTTCTGATTTGCAGTTGATCTACAGCGCAAAAGAGAAGAAACGTCAACTCATACATATTGGATCCGCTTCCGTTGGGGTATTGTCCTTTTTAGTCTTAGCCATCGCATTTGGTGAAATGTTTCTGCTTCTTTTAGCTTTTACTGCCTTGGTGACTCTTCACCGGGAAACGATTCACAGTGACGAGACTGCTGTTAGCGGAAGCATCGTTGTAATTTGTGCGGCAATTATTGGATGGAGCGAGTCGGCTGCTTATATACCTATCGTTTGCGCAGTCTTTTCTGCGCTGCATTGGGAACATATAAGAGATCATCAAATCAAAAAACTTTTAGTTAATATGTTTGCAACCGTAGCTGCTACCAGTTTTGCAATTATCGTGTTCAAAATTTTTGATAGCAACGCTTTTACGGTTTCTGGAGTCATAGTCGCTGTAATCGTGGTGGTAACTTACTGGTGCATTAATAACGTAATAATTAGCGTTGCAATCTCTTGGTCAAACGGCTCAAGTCTTTTAGTGACGGTTAAGGATTTGGTGCGTTCAGATTTAACGATGCTTTGGTTTGGGTTCGCGGGTGCACTTTGTGGATTGGTAATGCTTGAGGTAAATCCCGAAGTCGGAATACTTGCACTGCTGGCAGTGCTAGTTGTCCTTGATG